>Ga0180437_10001123_pt1 | contig 46764 bp, 41 predicted proteins | sample SS_ome_4_FD_132410 | JGI IMG/M metagenome (GOLD analysis project Ga0180437, IMG submission 132410) | Hypersaline lake sediment archaeal communities from the Salton Sea, California, USA - SS_3_D_1 metaG | ecosystem: Environmental > Aquatic > Non-marine Saline and Alkaline > Hypersaline >... | reverse complement strand
CCGGATTTCAAAAAGATCTTCAAGGTCAAAGCGGAATTCGATACGGAAACTTCGAGAAACGAGAAGACACTGGAGCAGTACATAAAGTTTATCAAAATGATCACGGATAACGAAAAACTGAAACCGTTCGATAAGGGCGCCATGGCCGGGGTGCTGGAATATGCGGCCCGAATCTCGGGCTGGCAGAAAAAGATCTCGACGCGCTTCCATATCATAGCGGATATCGTGCGGGAAGCCGCCCACTGGGGGAATGAAGAAAAAGCCGGCCAAATAACCCGGAAGCATGTAGAAAAGGCCATCAGCGAACGGTATAAACGGGTCAATCTGATCGAGGATAAGATTCAGGAATTGATCAAAGAAGGGAGTCTGATGGTCGATACGGAAGGGGCCGTGATCGGGCAGGTGAACGGCCTCTCCGTCTATCCAATCGGAGAATTCCTGTTCGGGAAGCCGACCCGGATCACCGCCACCACTTCGGTGGGCAGGGCCGGAGTGATCAACATAGAAAGGGAGGCCGATTTGAGCGGCAGCACCCATAACAAGGGCGTCTTGATCCTATCCGGATTTTTGAGGGAAAAATACTGCCAGGACAGGCCCTTCTCCCTCTCCGCCAGCCTCGCTTTCGAGCAGTCCTATTCCGGAGTGGAGGGGGACAGCGCCTCATCGACCGAGGTCTATGCGATCCTATCCAGCCTTTCCGGCCTTCCCCTGAGGCAGGATATCGCCGTGACCGGCTCCATCAACCAAAAGGGAATGATCCAACCTATAGGCGCTGTCAACGAGAAGATCGAAGGATTTTTCGATGTGTGCAAAGCCAAGGGACTGACCGGGCAGCAGGGAGTCATCATTCCCCATCAGAATGTCCCCAACCTCATGCTCCGGCAGGATGTCATCGATGCTGTAAGCGAAGGAAAATTCCATGTCTATCCAATCGAAAGCATCGACCACGGCATGGAAATTTTAACCGGGGTTGAGGCCGGTGTGTTGAAGGATGACGGGACTTTTGAGGAAGGAACGGTCAATCACCTGGTCGATCACGAGCTCGATCGCCTGGCCCAAAGTTGGCGGCGCTATGTGTCCCGGATAGAGACAGACCATGCGGGCCGCGAGGAAGGAAGAGAGCCGCTATAGGTCCGGAGGATTTATTCAGAGAATAAGGACATAAGCATGAATATGAAGAAGCTTTTGGTCACGATGGCCATTCTGTGCTTCGGGCTCGGCCTTGCTTCCGTTTCCCTACATTCTCAGTACTTCGGGCGGAACAAGGTGCAGTATGAGTCGTTTGATTTCAAGGTGATCAGCACCAAGAATTTCGATGTGTATTTCTATCCCGAAGAGGAGGAAGCCGCCATCCAGGCGGCCCGCTTGGCTGAGCGCTGGTATGCGCGTTTTTCCCGCATCCTTTATCATGAGTTGCGCGGCCGTCAAATTCTGATCCTCTATTCCAGCTCCCCTCACTTCCAACAGACCACGGCCATACCGGGAATCATCGGAGAAGGGACCGGGGGAGTGACGGAAATGTATAAGCGCCGGATCGTGCTCCCGCTCGCCCCCTCTCTGGCGGAATCCGACCATGTGATCGGCCACGAGCTGGTCCATGCCTTCCAGTTCGACATAACGTCTCAAGACCATAACCGATATGCGGCAGCTGCCCCTTCGGCTTTGCGGCTTCCCCTGTGGTTTGTCGAAGGGCTGGCCGAATACATGTCCAGAGGTCCCGTCGACTCCCTCACCGCCATGTAAATGCGGGATGCGAGCCTAAGAGAAGCATTCCCTGGCATACGGAAGCTCTCCGATCCACAATATTTCCCTTACCGCTATGGTCACTCCCTGTGGGCCTACCTCACCGGAGAGTACGGAGACGAGATTATTGGAAAAATCATGAAATCCGTAGGCAAGGCGGGAAATTTCGAAACCGTACTCAAGAAAGCCACCGGGTTGTCTTTGGAAGAAGTTTCCAAGAATTGGCTTGAATCCCTGAAACAGAGGTACACGCCTATTGCTGAGAAAACGCGTGTGTCCGATTTTTTAGGACAGGAGCTGATCGCAGCGACCGAGATGAACCGGTTGAATGTCTCTCCCGCGCTGAGTCCGGACGGCAGCCAGATGGTGTTCCTGTCCACCAAGGACCTCTTTTCCATCGACATGTATTTGGCTGACGCAAGGACAGGTGAAATCAAGCGTAAACTCGTCGCAACGGCGGTCGACCCTCACTTTGAAAGCCTGATGTTTATCAAATCCTCAGGGAGCTGGAATCCGAAGGGGACAAGATTCGTTTTCGGCGCCGTTAGCGGAGGCCGACCCCAACTAACCATACTGAATATCGCATCGGGCGAAACCGAGAAGGAAATATCTTTTCCGGAGATGGGCGAAATCCTGAATCCGACGTGGTCGCCGGACGGCCGGCATATCTGTTTTTCTGCATTGGTGGGCGGTTTTACCGATCTGTTCATCTATGACCTTCATGCAGAAAGGCTGGATCGGTTGACCGAGGATCCCTTTTCCGACCTTAAGCCCGCCTGGTCGCCGGATGGATGCGCCGTCGCCTTTGTTACGGACAGGTTTTCCAGCCATTTGAACCTCTTGGAAATCGGAGACTACGAGCTGGCGCTGCTCGATCCGGAAACAGGGGATGTGGAGAAGGTTGCCGGATTTGCGGGGTTCAAGAACACGAATCCTCAGTGGTCTCCGGACTCCGGAAGCCTTTATTTTCTTTCAGATAAAAATGGGATCACCAATATATACCACAAAGATCTTCGAGGAGGGGGAATCACGAAGGTGACCGATCTGTACACCGGAGTGAGCGGGATCACCGGATTGAGTCCCGCCATGTCCATGGCGAAAGATTCGGGGACTCTGGTCTACTGCCTCTACCAGGATGACAAATACAGCCTTCATAACGTGCCGTATCACGTCTTGAAACTGATAAAGGATGCGGACGGTTCCCTGGATGAATACAGTCCCGCAGTTCTCCCCCCCCGCCGCGCGCCGCAGGGGGAATTATGGGGGCTCCTGAATAATCCCATCTTCGGTCTTCCGGCCGAAAAGGATTACCAGGTGAGCGATTACGATCCCACATTGACCCTGGATTATATCGCGCCGCCTCAAGTGGCCGTGGGGGTGGATCGGTTCGGCACTTACGGCGGGGGAGGAATCGCCCTGTTTTTCAGCGATATCCTCGGCTTTCACAGCCTGGTGACCATGGCCCAGGTCAGCACCAGGATTCAGGATTCGGCCCTGCTGGTGGGCTATGAGTACAGCAAATTGAGGTGGAACCTGGGAGCCGTAGTCCAACGCATTCCCTATGTCACCGGCGGCTTTGGAAGCGGCACGGGGATTGTAGCCGGAGAACCTGCCCTCATCGAGGAGGAGCGGATTTTCCGTCAGATCAACTACCGGCTCTCAGGCCTGGCTGCCTATCCATTCAACCAGTCCAACCGTTTCGAGCTCTCTGCCGGATACCAGTTCATCCAATTTGACCGGGATGTGCATACCCGTGCATTTTCCTTGATCGACGGCAGAAAGATTTTGGACGAGAGCGAAGACCTGCCCTCCGCCGATTCCCTCCATTTCGGGACCGGAAGCGCGGCTTTGGTCTACGACAGTTCTTTTTTCGGTGCCACCAGCCCGATTCTGGGCCAGAGATACCGGATCGAAGTCTCCCCGAAAATCGGAACCCTCACTTATTACGACGCCCTGGTCGATTTCCGGCGATACTTCATGCCCCTCAGGCCGTTCACCCTGGCTTTCCGTGCCCTTCACTTCGGCCGATACGGTCCCGGGGCTGAAGACAACCGGCTCTATCCGCTCTTTATCGGCTACGAAAGCCTCGTCCGGGGCTACAACACCGGCTCATTCAGCGCCGACGAATGTGGATCCGGGGATGGATGCCAAATCTTCGATAGGCTTTTCGGAAGCAAATTGATCGTCGTCAATGCGGAGCTGCGTTTTCCCCTGTTCAACGTATTGGGAGTGGGGAAGGGGTATTACGGAATTCTCCCCCTCAAGTTTGCGGCTTTCGCCGACGGGGGGCTGGCCTGGCGGGGCGACGACCGGGCCTGGTTTCTCGGGGGCGACCGGAAGCCGGTGTGGAGCGCAGGAATGGGGCTCCGCGTGAACCTGTTTGGATACGCTATCCTGGGCGTCAGCTTCGTGCATCCCTTCAATCGGCCCCAAAAGGGCTGGCATTTTCAGTTCACGTTCACTCCGGGATTTTAGCTCAGGCGCGATCTTTGGCAGAAACATGATTTAATAGCTGCTCAGGCATCAGTCCTGTTGGACAGGACTCGTTGGCCTTAGAAGAACCGGCGCCAAGCCAAAGAAACGATATCTTCAGGCTAATTGACATATAAAATTTTTGGCACGTTTTTAGCACTTCACATCGAAGGACTGATGAGATCCGATAAAGTCAAACCCCAGAAAATCATTGTTGTGGCCAACCGCCTTCCGGTAAGCATCTCCAAGAGAAAAGAGGGAATCAGGATCCAGCAAAGCCCGGGAGGATTGTCGGCAGGCCTGCGCTCTCTCGGGCAAAAAGAAGAGGTGCTTTTCGTCGGCTGGCCGGGCTACTGGCCTATCAATGCGGACGAAAGAGAAGAGATCGAAAACACTTTGATCAACCGGCATAAGAGCCGTCCCGTATTCATCGAACCCTCTGACGTAAGCAAATATTACTACGGCTTTGCCAACCGGACACTCTGGCCCCTCTTCCATTACTTCTCAACCTACAGCGATTATGACCAGGCCGAGTGGGCGGCCTACCAAAGAGTCAACCTGAAATTCCTGGAGAAAATTGAAGCGCTGGCCGATCCCGGGGACACGATCTGGATCCATGATTACCACTTGATGCTTCTGCCTTCTCTGATCAGAAAGAGCCTTCCACGGAGTTCGGTCGGTTTTTTTCTCCATATTCCCTTCCCCTCATCGGAGATTTTCCGCACGCTGCCGTGGAGGCGCGAGATATTGGAGGGTTTGTTGGGAGCCGACCTGATCGGTTTTCATACCTATGAATACGCCCGGCATTTCTTGAGCAGCGTACTCCGGTTGCTGGGCCTGGAGCATGACTTCGGTACCGTTTACATCGATCACCGGATGGTCAAAGTGGAAAACTTTCCCATGGGAATCGACTTCCGTCACATGGAAGGCCTTTTGACGAGTCCTTCCACTCAAAAAGAGATCCAGGACTGGAAGCATAAAGCGGCGGCGGGAGAGAAGAAAATAATTCTTTCCGTAGACCGCCTGGATTACACCAAGGGAATTCCTCAGCGGCTGCAAGGATTCGAAACGTTTATGGAGAGGCACCCGCAATGGCACAACCGTTTTGTCTACATCATGCTCTGCGTGCCTTCCAGGACCAGAGTCAAGCGGTATTCCCAGCTCAGGGAGGAGGTGGACCGGCTGGTGGGACGGATCAACGGCCGGTTCGGCCATGTCGACTGGATGCCGATCCACTACATGTACCGTTCGCTTCCGTTTGAAAAGTTGATGCCTCTCTATGCGGTCGCCGATGTGGCCCTGGTGACGCCGCTGCGCGACGGAATGAACCTGGTGGCTAAAGAATTCGTGGCTTCCAGGGTCAATCAAAAAGGCGTTTTGGTGCTCAGCGAGACGGCGGGAGCCGCTTCCGAGTTGGCTGAGGCCACCCAGGTGAACGTCAACAGCAGAGAGCAGATCGCGGGTGCCATCCATCAGGCTTTGGAGATGGATGAAAGAGAGCAGGAAAAAAGAATCTCCATCATGAGGAAACGTCTTGCGGAATTTGATATTTCCCGCTGGACGGTGAGCTTCCTGGAAAGGATAAGTGAAGTCAAGAAATTTCAAGTGGAATGGGAGCAGAAAAAATTGGAGGGGAGGTGGAAAAAAGATCTGTTTCAGGACTTCACAGGCGCCAGGAACCGGCTTCTGCTCCTGGATTTTGACGGCCCCCTGATGCCGTTTTCCCCGGAGCCGGATCAGGCCGGCCGGGACACCGGAATGAGCAGAATCTTGAACAAGCTGGCCGCAGATGAAAACACCGAGGTGGTGATCCTGAGCGGCCGCAGCCGTAAGATCCTGGAGAGCCGGATGGGGAATTTGAACTGCAGCCTGGTAGCGGAACATGGCTCCTGGATCAGAAAAGAACCCGGCACCGGCTGGCAGAGGCTGGGCAGGATATCCGTCAACGGGATTGAGCAGCTAAAATCCATTTTCAGGGATTATGAAATACGGGTCCCCGGTTCTCTGATCGAGGAAAAGGAATATGGGATGGCCTGGCATTACCAAAAAGCCGATCCGGAGTTGGGAAGCTTGAGAGCCAATGAGCTGTTCGACTACCTGAGCGAATATCTGGCCAACACGGACCTGCATGTAATCCAGGGGAACAGGATGATAGAAGTGTGTTCATCGGCGGCGGGAAAAGGAAAAGCAGTTTCAACTTGGCTGTCGGCGAAGGAATGGGATTTTATCCTGGCCTTGGGTGATGCCTGGACCGATGAAGACCTGTTCAAAGCCGTGCCTTCCGAGGCCTATTCCATCAAATTGAGTTATGGTCCTTCCCAGGCCCGGTTCTATCTCGAGTCTCCACATTCTATGGAAGAATTGCTCCTGCAACTTTCCAGGCTGTCCGCCTGAGCGGCTCGTGAGCCATGCAAAATTTTTTGGCTGCTGGACGGCTTGGGAGCCGCAGAATTGGGATCCCAGGGCATCAAAAGGCAAAAGAATCGATAGCAAGAAGCGGATCAGCCATTTTTATTAAAATCGGGATTTGTAATATAATAACTCGTAAAGAGAAATGAATCTGACAGATTAAACAGAATCCCATCCGAAGATGTTCCTCGACAGTTGAGGAGGGACATAGCGCCAGTCGATGACCGCGTAGAAAAGAAACCGAAATGAATGAAATTCTAAGCGTCCTACTCGTAGAAGATTCCGGAGATGACGCGAAGCACCTATCCCGGGAACTGGAAAAAGGTGGAATCAATGCCTATCTTCATCGGGTGGAAACCCGGGACGAATTGGTTTCTGCCCTTGAAAGGCGTGAATGGGACATCGTCTTATCCGATTATTCGCTTGCCGAATTTTCCGGTATGAGCGCCTTGGAGTTGGTCAAGGAACGCAAAACGGGCCTGCCTTTCATTATGATCTCTGAAAGTCTGGAAGAGGAAGTCATCGTCGAGGCATTGAAGGCCGGCGCTGACGATTATATCAGGAAGGACAGGCCTTTCCGACTTTGCCCCGCTGTCAATCGAGCACTCCAATCAAGGAAAGTAGATATTGAAATGGAGAAGCTGGAGATAGAGCTAAAGGAGGCCGCTTCTCATTATCATATGCTCGGCGAGAACATAAACGACGTTATATGGACCTTAGATCGGGACAGAAAAATTACGTTTATCACCCCTTCCGTAACTCGAGTATTGGGATACCGTGTTGATGAAACCCTGGGCGAGAAATTGGAGAGCTTCTTATATCCGCAGGATGCCCGTAGCGTTGCCGAGGCTATGAGACGGGCGGCCGTTCAAATCGAAAAACATGAAAAGAGCCCGGATTTGGTTGAAGATTTATTCGAAATGGAAGTCCGCCATAAAAGCGGCCGGCCGGTCTGGTTGGAGACCAAGGTCGTGATCCTGAAGGATGCGAACGGCAGTCTTTTCGGGATTCTGGGTGCATCCAGGGATATCACAAGGCGAAAGGGCCAGGAAAAGGATATCGACCTGTTCATCCATTTATTCCAGCAAATAGATGAAGGTGTGGCCGTCACCGATAAAAGAGGGATTGTCAAGTATGTCAATGAATCCTTCAAGAAACACAGCAGCTTTCAGTTCAAAAAATTCATCGGAGAGTCCATTCTTAAGCTTGGTTCGAGATCAACCGGCAATCACCTTCCTCAGGATTTTCAATCCGCCTTGCGGAAAGGCCGGCGATGGAAAGGAAAAATTCGAACAAAGAACAGAGATGGCATCTCATTCCAGATGGAAGTCTCCCTTTATCCCATGAGAGATAAGAACGGCAAAGCCACCAACTTCATATTAGTCGCAAGGGATGTTACTGAAGAGCTGAAGATCCAAAAGAAGTTTGTCGCGATGCAGAAGATGGAGGCCCTCGGAAAGTTAGCAGGGGGAATCGCCCATGATTTCAACAACATACTCATGCCCATCATCGTCAATACGGAAATGCTCCTCTGGGATTCTTCCGATAAGAATGATCCCCAAAATGTGTGTCTCAATCAAATCCTGGATGCGGCCATCAGGGGAAAGGAGCTGGTAAAGCAGATCGTTTCCTTCAGCCGAAAAGGATCGGTGGAGAAAGAACAATTTGATTTATTCCCTTTGATTAAGGAATCGCTGAGATTTCTGGCTTCGTCATCAGCTTCTTCCATCAAAATCGAATCTGATATCAATATCGATGAGGGGTGGATAGAAGGGAATCCTACCCAAATCCATCAAGTGCTCATGAATCTGTTCACCAATGCGGCCGATGCCGTTGGCGTTCAAGGAGGACGGATCAAGGTCACCCTGGATCGTACTGAGTTTGAAAGCGAAGAAATACTCCAAGATAGCGGATTGAAGGCCGGCCCTTATGTGCGGCTTTCGGTATCTGATTCGGGACCCGGAATAGAGCCGGACAATATGGATAAGATATTTGAGCCTTTTTTCAGCAGCAAGGATCCTGGTGAGGGTTCAGGGATGGGCCTCACCGTAGCCCATGGGATTGTCTACAATCACGGGGGCACCATAAATGTGGTGAGCGAACCGAAAAAAGGCGCGACCTTTCATGTCTATCTGCCACTTTTCGTTGGTCGGATTCCATCGGAAGAGGAAAAAATGGATTCTTTGGTGGGGGGGAGGGAGAATATACTCCTGGTCGATGATGACGCATCCACGGTCGAGAGTGTTCAAAAATTGCTGCGGAGGATGGGATACAATGTGACCGGAGTGACTTCCAGTAGGGAAGCCCTGAGCATTTTCAAATCCCGGCCTGATTCGGTCGATTTGGTTATAACGGATCAAATCATGCCTGGTTTGACGGGAATTGCTTTATCCAAAGAAATGAGTCGTATCCAGAAGGATGTCCCGTTGATCCTGATGACTGGTTTCAGCGAAACGATCTCTACGAAGGAATTGGAGAATCTCGGGATCAAAGCGTTTCTATTGAAACCCCTCGACACCAAAACACTGGCCACGACCATCCGCAGGATCCTCGACAGAAGGAGTTGAAATCATGGCAAAAGTCCTTATCGCCGACGATGACCAAATGGTCTGCAGATCTATCGCTGAAGTCACAAACCGGATGGGACATCAGGCCCGGACCGTGGTGTCGCTCAAAGACTGTTTGGATTGCATTCAGGGCGAGGATTTCGATCTGGTTTTTCTTGATGTCCGAATGCCCGATGGCAACGGCCTGGATATTTTGCCCGAAATCTTCAAGCGTGACAATCCCCCCGAGGTTATCATCGTCACCGGATACGGGGATGCGGACGGCGCCGAGCTGGCCATCAAATGCGGTGCGTGGGACTACACCACCAAGCCTCTTTCCGCCCATGAAATCAGGCTGATGGTCGAGCGCGCCCTCAAGTACAGAAAGGAAAAAGACATTTCCTCGCTCCCTGTGGCCTTGAGGCGGGACGGTATCATAGGCAGAAGCCCCCAAATCTCTGCAGCTTTGGATGTGCTGGCTCAGGCCGCCGGCAGCGAAGCCAACGTACTGATCACCGGCGAGACGGGGACTGGAAAGGAGCTTTTCGCCTCCGCCATACATGAGAACAGCGCACGGAAGAACAGGAACTTCGTGGTGGTGGACTGCGCCTCTCTGCCAGATACTCTGGTGGAAAGCGTCCTTTTCGGACACCGCAAAGGAGCCTATACCGGAGCGGACAGGTCTCAGGAAGGGCTCATCAAACAGGCCGACGGAGGAACCCTATTCCTTGATGAAGTGGGGGAGCTGCCGCTTTCCATCCAAAAATCCTTTCTCCGTGTGCTCCACGAGCGCAAATTCCGTCCGGTGGGCAGCAATACGGAGATACGAAGCGATTTCAGGCTCGTCGCCGCCACCAACCGAAATCTCGGGTCCATAGTGAAAAAAGGGACGTTCCGGGAGGATCTGCTTTTCCGGCTCAGGACAATAGTGATCGAACTGCCGCCTATTAAGGCTATCCGCGGGGACTTGAGAGAGATCGCTCTCTATTATCTGGACAAGCTGTGCGACCGTTACGGGACGGAAATAAAGGGTATTTCTCCAGATTTCTGGGAATTCCTTCAGACCTACCGCTGGCCGGGAAATGTCAGGGAACTGGTTCAGGCTCTGGAACGGTCCATTGTCGCTGCTCGCGACGAACCCACGCTTTTCCCCAAGCATCTGCCGCAACATATCCGGATCGAGGTCGCAAAGAACTCAATCGACTCCGACTCATCGATTTTCGGAAACGGCCCGGTAAGTACCGGAAACGGATCCGACCTTCCGAAGATCCAAGAAGTTCGTGACAGGGTCGTTGCCGAGGCGGAACGAAAATACCTGAATGAATTGATCGGCATTACGGGAAAGGATATACCTAAGGCGTGTGAGCTGGCCGGCCTGTCCCGTTCCCGGCTCTACACCCTCTTAAAAAAGTACCAAATTTCCATCTCCCGTTAGTATTCCGTTTTCGAAGATTTTGTATCATCCGGCGGGATCAGTCCTGCGTGATAGAATCCCCCCACGCCATAGCTTATAGACCGGAAAGCAAATAGGGATGCCCAAGAGATCTGCTTATAGGGAGGAAAACATAAAGAAAAAGATGTGTTTTAAATATTTTGGCATGTTTTTTGTATTGTTCATCCATAGGGAAAGATAAGAGCCGAGGATATCTTCCCCGAGAGTCGCAAAATGGAAATTCTTTTCTTCTACTCGATGGACAGCGGGAGCGGGGACAAGCTTCGGGAAATCATGGAAAAAATTTCTCCGGTTATCCCGGTTTACATATTCCGCGACTGGAATATATTTTCGCGTGAGCTCATGAGGCCGCGGGAGGGCACTCCCATCGCAGTCATTCTACTGTCGCGCAGGGAAGAGCTGCTGGATGCCGTCTCGATTCGCGATATTATCCATGAATACCGGCTGGTTTTGATCCTTCCCGATAGGGAAGAGGGAACCGTTTCCCTGGGTCACACCCTTAGGCCCAATTTCATGACCTACAAGAAGGGAAATCTCCGTGAGCTGGAGAGTGTCTTGAAAAAAATGCTCCACGTCGGATAGCAGGGGGGCAAAAGGCTGCATCTGCTGACCGGGTATCGGCCCAAGCCGTCTGGAGCTGGATTTCCCCTTTAGCCGGAGGAAAGGAGCCCCGAGACGGATGAACGACAAAATCCTGTTTTGGAGTTGCGAAAGCTGGATATCAGGCCAATGCAAAAACGGCCTTAATGATATGCCTGGTGCCAATCCGGAGGAATCGCTTTTTTCTTCCCGGCCACAAATCGAAGAGAGAGGAGTACGCGATGCCGGTCTGCTCAGCAGGAACTTGATGACTCCGGATATCCCCTACTGTGAAATCGATTCCGTGGGGATCTACAGCTATGTGTGTATAGATTGCAGCCGGAAGCTTTACAAGTATGTCTTTTTTGATCAAGACCTATAATTTGGATTATAAAGATAACTTCGTGTGTGGCCGCAATCCAGCGGAATCAGTCCGGAATCAGCTTTTTGAGGATTTGGTCTTTTCGTATTCCTTCCAAGCTTTCGAGACAGCCGGCTCCTGGACATCCATCTCATCCAGAATTCTTTTTCTGATGTCCTGGGAGGCTAGGCTTCCCCCTTCCTCTGCCATCTGGGTTCCGTATTTGGAGGCCAGTTTTATCAGCTCATTGGCCCGCTCCATGCTGATATTCGCTTCCTTGGCTGCTTTCCGGACCGACTCTCTGATTTTGTTCTCGTCAAAAGGTTCACGAGTCAAGTTTTTTTTGATCACTTCGGTCATCGACCTCACCTCCTTTTTTTCCATTTATGCATGATTTTAAGGACTTCCTGGTCGCTGACATCGTGCCATTCTTTGTAAACCTGAGCCACGGCGCGGAATAACGGCGGCTTTTCTAGGATGACCACCGCATCCGCCAGAGCGCGAAACTCCCGGGCCACCAGGACGCTTGAGACCGGGACGGCCACCACGATTTTTGCCGCCCGCTGCTTCCGGCAAAGCGAGACCGCCGCTCTCATGGTGGATCCCATGGCCAGACCATCGTCGGTTAGGATGACCCTCTTTTCTGATATATCAGGGAGTGGCTTTCCTTCCCTCAAGACGGATATCCTTCGCTCGATTTCCTCCTGCTGTTCTGCGATGATTCTTTTGATCGTCGAGTCCGGCAACCTGGACATAAAACTCGGGAAAAGGTAAATGCTGCCGTCTTCGGCGATGGCGCCGAATCCAGATTCGGGATTATCGGGAAACGGCAGTTTTCTGGAGATCACGATGGCCAGATCGACATTTAGAGACTTGGCGATCTGATAACCGATCTCAACCCCCCCCTTGGGAATGGCCAGAACAAGGGCGTTTTCATTTTTGTAGTCCGTGAGGGCTCTGGCCAGCCTTTTTCCCGCGTCTTTTCTATCTTCGAACATGTCCTGACTAAAATCTATTGGCGGCCACTTCCTGTTTAATGGGCTCTTCCTCTATTCGAAATTTGACACCATTTTAATATAATAAGCAAGAAGCATGCCAAGCGAAAACCAAAGTATTATTTATCATTTTTTTCTCTTCCCTCGAATAATTCGGGTTCCATCTCGGCTGTGATCTGAAAATCCTGTTAAACAGGAAAAGATCCCATCCGGCAGAACCGATTCTTGGACCGGGTTGGATAAATCTCCCACTAACCTTAAAAAACTCGACTTTTTGGGTCTGTGGAAGCGGAATTTTCCTCGTGTCTTGCTGCAAGGATTTAATGAGGACTATTTTGGCATGTTTCTTGAACTAGATTTTTCTTGACATGATTTAGACAGGTCCCGGTCGAATTGGAATTTCTATCATGGGGAGGCGAGCATGTTCGGTAAAAGCTTTTCATTGTTGAAACTTTTCGGTTTCGAGGTCAAGCTCGACTTGAGTTGGTTGATCTTGGGAGTCCTCATCACCTGGACCCTGGCCCAGGGTGTATTTCCCATTTATTATGAGGATTTCAGCCCGGCGACCTACTGGACTATGGGCGCCGCCGGTGCCGTAGGATTATTGTTCTCCATCGTTTTCCATGAACTCTGGCATTCTCTCATCGCCCGCCGCTTCGGCCTGCCCATGATGGGAATCACGCTTTTTATATTCGGTGGCGTCGCCGAAATGACGGAGGAGCCGCCCAGCCCCAAGGCTGAATTCTTTATGGCGGTGGCCGGACCCATTTCCAGTATTGTCCTCTCCGTGATTTTATTCAGCATATGGTTCATCTTGGGAGGGATCGGTTTTTCTCCCGCTGTTTTGGGAGTGATCAACTATCTCGCTTTCATCAATATCATTTTAGCCGGGTTCAACCTTCTTCCCGCCTTTCCCCTCGACGGCGGAAGAATGCTCAGGTCCGTTTTGTGGGGCTTGAAGGGCAATCTCAAGTGGGCGACTCAGATCGCATCCAAGATCGGCTCCGGATTCGGAGTGGCATTGATGCTGTTCGGGGTGTTTTCATTCATTTTGGGAAATGTGATTGGAGGTGTCTGGATGTTCGTCATCGGCATGTTCCTGCGAGGGGCTTCCCAGTCGTCCTATCAGCAGCTCCTCATCCGCCGATCACTAGAGGGAGAACCGGTGAAAAGGTTCATGATATCGAATCCGATCACCGTCCCGCCTTCGCTTTCTCTGGAGGATTTGATCGAGGACTATATCTACAAGCATCATTTCAAGATGTATCCCGTAACGGAAGGAGACAAACTGGTGGGATGTGTCACCATCAATCAGGTGAAAGAGATTCCCAAAGAGGAAAGAGGCGGGCATACCGTCGGTCAGATAGCCAAGGCTTGCTCAGACGTCAATACCATAAGCCCGGAAGAAGATTCCGTCAAAGCCCTATCCGTAATGCGGAAAAACAATGTCAGCCGATTGATGGTGGTCGACGATGGAAAGCTGGCCGGAGTGATCGCCCTAAAAGACATCATGGAGATGCTCTCCATGAAAATAGATCTGGAAGAGTAAAAAGAGGACATATAAATCAAAAGAAAGGAGATAAATCATGGACAAGGATGAAGCCTATCAGGAAAAAATGGAGGCCCAGCTCAAGTTGTTGAGCGCAAGGATCGATGAGCTTAAGGCCAAGGCACAAAAGGCCAAAACTGAGGCCAAAATCGAATACATGGAGGGGTTGGACGCCCTGGAAAAAAAGAGAAACGATGTGAAGACACGACTTGAGGAGGTGAAGAAGGTGGGCAAATCAGCCGGCAAAGACCTCAAGGCAGGAATTGAGGCCTCTTTGTTTGATCTGAAAAAGGCCGTCGAGTCCGCGCTGGCCCGGTTCAAACAGGACTGAACAAAACCCATTAATGGGATCTCGGCGGCTCCGAAAATGGCTGAATACGCCCGAAACCTCTGTCTTCAGGCATGAGCAAGATTCAAAGGCATCTCACGATATCACATAATAGCGGAGATGCAACTCCTCTGGAAAAACCATGGACCCTCTCTGCTCAAGATGTGCTGCATCGGTTGAAATCCGATCCGGAAAGGGGACTCGCAGGGGAAGAGGTCAAGAAGCGAAGGAGACATTGCGGGGCCAACCGCCTCCGGGAAGTCAAGAAAAAGAGCGCATGGACCATCTTCTTTAACCAGTTCAAAAGTCTGATTATCCTTATTCTGACCGCCGCCTCGGTCCTATCTTTTACGCTCGGTGAATGGCTGGAGGGAATTGCCATCGGTGTGGCGATAGGCATTTTCATCATCATCGGTTTTTTCACCGAGTTGAGGGCGGTCCGGTCGATCGAGGCTCTCAGGCGGATGGGTTCGGTGAGCACTAAGGTCATGCGCGAGGGAGGATTGGAGACCATCAGAGCGCAGGAGCTGGTCCCGGGAGACATCGCGATCTTTGAGGGCGGGGATGTGGTCACGGCCGATTGTCGCATCATCGAATCTTCCAGGCTTCAAGTCGATGAATCGACACTCACCGGTGAATCCATACCCGTAGACAAGCAAACCGGGACCCTGTCTGAAGATGTCCCCATCGCGGAACGGAACAACATGCTGCATAAGGGAACGGCCGTCACGCGAGGTTCGGCAAAAGGGGCGGCCGTGGCCACCGGTATGAGGACCGAGCTGGGAAGAGTGTCGTCGCTGGTGATGGAAACACAAGAGGAATTCACTCCGCTGGAAAAAAGCCTGAATAAGCTCGGCCACCGACTCATGTGGCTCACCCTCTTCATCACCGTTAGCGTGGCCGGGATAGGAGTTGTGTCCGGTAAAGAGGCATTTTTGATGATCAAGACCGCCATTATTCTGGCCATCGCCGCCATTCCCGAGGGCCTTCCCATCGTGGCCACCATCGCCTTGGCAAGGGGTGTCTGGCGGATGGCCAGGCGAAACGCCCTGATCGAGCGGATGGCATCGGTAGAAACACTGGGTGCCACGGATGTGATCTGTGCGGACAAGACGGGCACCCTCACCCAAAACCGGATGACCGTCGTCCGGGTGGCGACTTCCGGCCGAATGCTGGAATGCAGCGGGGCGGATCAGGAGGCCGGGAACGGATCCCAGGGAGGAAGCGGGGGGAGCGAGCCCGAAGGTGATGAACTCCTTAGGGAAATCCTGCACATCGGAGTGATCTGCAACAACGCTGATTTGAAAAAATCGGGTGAAGGAAAAGTTGAAACAACCGGAGATCCCCTGGAGGCGGCCCTGTTGACGGCCGGTTCAAAGATCGGATTAACCCGGGAGAGTCTTCTTCAAAAAATGCCGGAGGTGAGGGAGGTCTCCTTCGATCCTGATTCGATGATGATGGCCACATTTCATAAATGTGATGGAAATTATTTCGTGGCCGTCAAAGGAGCCCCCGAATCGGTGCTGGATGCCAGTGCCCGTGTTCTTACGGAAGATGATGAGGCCGCCATGACGGAGGCGGATCGAAGGACGTGGAGGGATCGCAACGAGCACATGGCGGATCAGGGCCTCCGTGTCTTGGCGGTGGCAAAAAAAGAGGTGGATGATGCCGACTCACAGCCTTATGAAAACCTGACCTTTTCAGGCCTCATCGGGCTCCAGGATCCCCCGCGGGAAGGAATCGAAGATTCCATTGACCGATGTCGCGGTGCGGGCATTAAAGTGATCATGGTGACCGGGGATCATCCCCGGACGGCAAAGGCCGTCGGGAGGAAGCTTGGCTTGATAGGGGATGAAGATGAAGCGTTCCGTGGCGAAGAGCTGACAGATTTTGATGATCTGATCCGGGCGGAAAGGCATCGATTGGTCAAGGCATCGATTTTTGCCAGGGTTTCGCCGGAACAGAAGCTGGATCTGATCGCACTCCACCAGGAAAACGGCTCGGTCGTCGCCATGACCGGAGACGGAGTCAACGACGCACCCGCACTCAAAAAAGCCGATATCGGCATCGCCATGGGGAAAAGGGGGACGCAGGTCGCCCGGGAGGCGGCAGACATGATTCTCAAAGATGACACCTTCTCCGCCATCGCGGCAGCTGTCGGTCAAGGCCGTGTGATATTCGACAATATCCGGAAGTTCATTTCCTATCTTCTCTCCTGCAATCTGGGTTCCGTCCTGTGCGTCGCCTTCTGTTCGGTTCTCAGTCTGCCGCTTCCGGTGGTCCCGCTCCAGATCCTCTACCTCAACCTCGTTACCGATGTTTTTCCGGCGGTGGCTCTGGGCCTGGGCGAGGGAGAAGAGGATGTCATGAAACGCCTGCCCCGCAAAAGAGGGGATCCCATCCTCGCCGGATCCCAACTTATCCAGATTGGATATCTGGGATTGGCTATCGCTTTGATCGTGACGGCTTCCCTGGCCATAGCCTTGGTTGGGATGAACATGGAGAAGCCCCGGGCCGTTACGGTGAGTTTTCTCACCCTTGGATTCGCTCGGGTCTGGAATGTATTCAACCTGCGCGGCCCGAAGACTGCCGTGCTTCGCAACGAGATCACTCGGAACCCCTACGTTTGGTACGCCTTGGGCATTTGTTGTCTGCTGTTGACGGCCGCCGCTCTGGCTCCAGGATTGAGCCATATGCTTTCAATTTCGGATTTAGACTGGCCGGGCTGGACTTTGATCATGGCCATGAGCTTGATTACTCTTGCGGCCGGACAAATCCTGCTGGCGGTGCTGAAGAAAAAAGGGGAGTAAGCGTGCACAGAGCTCGGCTCGATTTTCTCCCTGAAATTTATAAAGGAGGCAAATATGCTGCCGATAAAAAAAATCCTTTGGACCACCGATTTCAGTGATGCGTCCAAAAGTTCGCTCAAGGCCGCCGATGAACTGGCGCTGCACTTTGAGTCAGATCTTTATGTCCTACACGTGGTCGGTCCGATTCCCCCATTACGTCTATCTGAATATCCTACGGCGGGGCCTGCGAAGGCCGGCTTCAATATCGCTGCCTATCGGGAGGAGCTGGAAAAGGACGCTAGCAACGAGCTGCGGGAGATTGTGGACAACGAGTTGCATAAGAAGATCCAGGCGAAGATCCTGGTATCGCATGGAGATGCGGCCAAAGAGATCGTACGCACCGCCGATGAGAAAGGCGCTGATTTGATCGTGATTTCCACGCACGGCCGGACCGGGTGGAAACATCTGCTGTTCGGATCCGTCGCCGAACATGTGGTCAGGAACGCGCATGTTCCGGTGCTTGTGATTCAATCCGAATCCGAAAAGGAAGGCTGATGGAGCGAGCCGGTCGAAACCGGAAGACGTTCCGGGGCGTGGCTCCCGGTAGCGGTTTCTCGATGTGGAAGAAGATCAAATGATCGTCGTCGTGTCAGGTCTGCCGGGGACGGGCAAGACGATCGCGGCCAGGGAGTTGGGCAAAGAGCTGGACGCTCCCGTGCTGACCACCGATGAAATACGGAAGCACGTTTCCGGGATAGCCAAGTATGCCCCCAAAAACAAGCGCCGTGTCTATGACAGGATGTTCGACATGGCCGAGGAACGGCTCGGGTTAAATGAGAGCGTGATTCTGGACGGCACCTTTTTCAAACGAACGTTGAGGGATAAGGCCCGCCGGATCGGCAGACTCACCGACACAAAAGCCTTCGTCCTGGAGATCCGGTGTGATGAGGAGACGGTGAGGAGAAGGATCGAAAGGAGATATCAGGAGAAGGGGGACGACAGCGAGGCGGATTTCAAGGTGCACAAAATTATCCAGAGCCGGTTCGAGCCTATTGAGGAGGAGCATTTTGTGTTGGATACGACGAATGAAGCGCATTGGAAGAAAAAATTGTTTGATTTCGCCAACAAAATGCGGGTCGGTGAAAGACAGGAAAAGATCATAGACCGGTTGAAAGCTGAGAAGGACAATCGGCTGATCCAAACCCACATCAGCTGGGTTCTGCTGGATGGAACGAATGCGTACAAAGTCAAAAAACCCGTCCGGTTCAGCTTCGTGGATTACAGCACGCTGGAAAAAAGGAGGCTTTTTTGCCTCAAGGAGAACGAAATCAATTCCAGGCTGTGTCCTGATCTTTACCTAGGCGTGGCGGCCATCCGTAAACGGGACGGACGAGTGAGCCTGGATCCCGGGCCGGGAGAAAAGGTCGAGTTTGCCGTCAAGATGAAAGAATTGCCGCAGGAAGAGAGAATGGACCATCGGATCAAAGAGAGCCGGGTTTCGGAAAGCCATGTGGAAGACATTGCCGGGATTCTGGCGGATTTCCATGCTGAATCCGGATCCCCTCCCGACGAGCTCGGTTCCCCGAAGGTCATTAAAGAGAATTTTTCACCCGCTTTCAAGGCCAAGAGCATCATGGGAAAATATTTCGAGGCCGCCGGAAAAGTCGATCGGGTCAAATCCCGAGTGGACGCATTCTTACGGGACAATCGGGAATTGTTCCAAACAAGAATCACCGAAAAAAGGATAAAAAATTGTCATGGAGATGTGCGAACCAAAAACATATTCATTCATGAAGACCGGATCTACCTATTTGACGCCATCGAGTTCAACACCAGGATCTCAGGATGCGACGTCGCGGCGGAGATCGCTTTCCTGGCCATGGACCTTGATTTCTACGGCCGGAGAGACCTGGGGGATGTGTTATTAAACTCCTATATCTCCCGCACCGGTGATAGGGACGTCCATAAATTGATCGATTTCTACCAGTGCTACCGGGCGATGGTGGAAGCCTTGGTATACGCCCATCTACTGGCCGATGCCGAGGTCAGCCGGCCTAAGAAAAAAGACGCTGTTGAGAACTGTCAAGAGTACCTGGATTTTGCCTGCCGATTTTCGGAGAAATTATGAATCTTCAGAGGATGGTGTAAGGAGCACAAAATTATGGGTCATCTAATACCGAGCCTGTTTTTTGTGTGGATCGCCGGACTGTTGTTACACCCCGGCTTGAGTGCCTCTCAAACGCAGGACGTAAATCAAATTGTCCAGGAGATCGACCAGCTTTACCGGAGCGATTCGAGCTATGCCCGTCTTGAGATGAAGATAGTGACCCCTCATTGGGAACGCACACTGAAAATGAAAGCATGGACGGAGGGAATGGACAAGACTTTCATTAGGATCACCGCACCCCCTAAGGAAGAAGGCGTGGCGACACTTAGAATCGGCAGCGAAATGTGGAATTACCTGCCCAAAACCAACAAGGTGATCAAGGTTCCTCCCTCCATGATGATGAGTTCCTGGATGGGATCGGACTTCACCAATGACGACCTGGTGAGGGAGTTCACTTTCCTCGAGGACTATGACTATGAGAAAACGCCCATCGAAGAGGGGGATGAAAAACTGATCTATATCCGGTTCACTCCCAAGGAGAATTTGCCCATTGTGTGGGGAAAAGTCGTGGCGGCGGTCCGGAGTCAAGATTCCATCCCCGTCTGGGAAAAATATTATGACGAGAATGAGCGTTTGATGCGCACCCTCTATTTCAAAGAGGTCGAGACCTTCGGCGGAAGAAGGATTCCCTCGATCATGGAGCTCGTCCCCCAAAACAAGGAAGGACATGTGACGTCCATCACGTACCTCGAACTCGAATTCAATCCCGTGATCTCCGAAGACACTTTCAGTTTGCGGAATCTGAGAAAACGACATTAGATGAGGGCCGGATGATCGCAACAATCGCTTTCCGCAACACTCTCCGGCAGAAAAGGCGAACGGTGCTGACCGCGCTCACAATGGTCGGGGGATTCGTCCTGGCGTCCGTCTCCATCGGCTGGTCGGACGGAACCTACAGCACCATCATCGACATGTTCACACGGAATCGATTGGGCCATATCCAGATCCACCGCCAGGGATATCTGGACCGGCATTCCCTCTACCGCACGATCGACAGGTACCATAAAACCGGTCAACGGATCGGGGATATCCAAGGTGTCGAATCCTGGACCCCGCGGCTTTTTGCCGCCGGCTTGGCCTCCGTGGAAACCAAAAGCTCCGCGGTACAGGTTTTCGGCATAGATCCCGAAAAAGAGCAGAACACCATCCGTTTCGACCGGAAGATAACCCGGGGGAATCCCTTGTCCCTGAAGCCCGGTCATGAAGCGGTTTTGGGAAAGGGCCTGGCTCAGGTGCTCGAAGCCGACTTATCCCAGGAAGTGGTGATCGTTTCCCAGGCGGCCGACGGTTCCATCGCCAATGACCTCTACACCATCACCGGAATCATGGCCAGCGGAGACGATGAGATCGACCGGATGGCTCTTTATCTGCATTTGGAAGAAGCCCAGGAGCTCTTCGTCCTCCCCGGTCAGGTCCATGAGATCGCGATCGTGGTGGAAGACCTCACCCGGGTGGAACAAATTACGCAAAAGATCCGGAAGACTCTGGATGCCCCGGATCTAGAAGTTTCTCCCTGGCAAGAGTTCGCTAAAGCATTCTACCGAGCCATGAAGCTGGATAAGGAAGGGATGTGGATCATGATTTTTGTCATCATCCTCATCGTCGCCGTGGGTGTGTTGAATACGGTCCTTATGTCCGTCCTGGAACGGACCCGGGAATATGGGGTTCAGAAGGCCGTGGGAACGAAACCCAAGCACATCCTGGGTCAGGTCATCCTCGAGATCAATTTCATTGCCGCGGCAAGTATTCTGGTCGGAGCGTTATTGAGTCTTTTAGCCAATCACCTGATTGCTGTAAACGGAATCGCCCTGCCTTTTTCCTTCACTTACGGCGGCGTGGAATTCGAGAGAATGTATTCAGAGGTCAACCTTCGCACCATCCTTATTCCTGCAGCGACCGTGATTCTGTCCACCATGGTTGTCAGCTTTTTTCCCGCCTTCCGGGCCGCCCGCATAGAGCCGGCCAAAGCCATGCGGATAAATTAGGATAGAGAATGATGATTTGGCAGGACATGAAACTGGCATGGCGGAATCTTTTTCGCAACAAGAGGCGCTCCTTCATAGCGGGGACCGCCATCGGGATCGGACTGGCTTCTTTGATTTTTGTGGATGCCGTCATCATCGGGATGAAAGACAACATGATCCGATCGGCTACGGCCTCTTTCATGGGTGAGGGGCAGATCCATGCCGAAGGATTCCGTCGGACCCGGGAGACGGCCAGGACGATCCGCCGACGAGAATGGGTGAAAGCCCAATTGGACCAGGCGGAGATTGTCCGGCATTATGCCCCCCGGGTGACCAATTTCGCCATGATCAGCTCGGCGGCCGATGTGAGCTCGGTCAACCTGGTGGGCGTGGAATCGGATTCGGAGAAATACCTCTCCCAGATCGATGATTCCCTGGTGGAAGGGACGTTTTTCAAGGATGGAAGTGAGAGAGACATCATCATCGGCCATAAACTCGCCGAAACACTGGACGTGGATCTGGGCGGAAGGGTCGTGGTGACGGCGGCTCAAGCCGGGACCGGGGATTTGTCCCAGGAAATGTGCCGGGTCTCGGGGATATTCCGAATGGATCTCAGGGAGATGGACAACGGATTGGCGCTCATACGCATAGGAAAAGCCCAGCAGCTCTTCGGATTGGGGGAAGAAATACATGAAATCGCGCTTCAGTTCCCGACTCCGACTTTCGGTCAAAACGAAAACCTGGCTTTTTGGGACCAATTCTCTCAGCACGGAAATGAAGCGGTGGGATGGACGGACATCATGCCTCAGATGAAGGCCGCCCTGGACCTTTCCGATTTCAGCACCTACCTCATAGCCTTCATCCTGTTCGGGGTCGTAGCCCTCGGAATCATCAACACCCTTTTCATGTCTCTGCATGAGCGGATGTTCGAATTCGGTGTGCTGAGGGCGGTAGGAACAAAACCCCGGGGCCTTTTCCGGCTGATCCTATTCGAGGCGGGGAGCCTGGCTGTGCTCAGCATTTTCATCGGTCTTTGTTTGGGATTCGCATTGACCACTTTCACCTCGCGGGTGGGGATCGATTACACCGGGGTTGAGTTTGCCGGAGTAACCTTTCGGGATATGCTCTATCCCGTGCTGCGTGTCAGCCAATTTATCGAGTACCCGATATGGGTGTTTGTTTTCACCGTTCTGGCCGGAATCTATCCGGCCGTTCACGCCGCCAAAATGAATCCTGCCAGGGCCATGAGAAAGTGTCTATGAAGGAGACGGGTGTGACCATGAATGACTCACAGGAGCATAAGCTTATCGCCACCGAGAATTTAAGAAAAGTCTATTCTGATGACGGGGTTCCGGTTGAAGCCGTCCGGGGAGTCGACCTCGTTATCCAAGCCGGAGAATTTTCGGCCATTGTCGGGCCCTCCGGATCAGGAAAGACCACCCTGCTCAACATCATCTCCGGATTGGATAAGGCCACCGAGGGTCAGGTGTGGTTCAAAGGCCGAAAGCTGTCCGAGATGAAATCCGGTGAACTGTCCGATCTTCGCCGGGATCACATCGGATTCATCTTCCAGGCCTACAATTTGATTCCGGTATTGACCGTTGAAGAGAACATCGAATATATCATGCTGCTTCAGGGCATTCCCAAAGAGGAGCGGCACCGGCGCGTGCTGGACATCCTGCACACAATTGGTCTGGAGGGATTCGAAGACCGGCGTCCACCCCAGATTTCGGGAGGACAGCAGCAGCGCGTAGCGGTGGCCAGGGCCATGGTTTCCAAGCCGGCGCTCATTCTGGCCGATGAGCCGACGGCGAATCTGGATTCGAAAACCGGAGAGAGTCTTCTGGACATGATGAGGACCATGAACGCAACGACGGGGATGACCTTCGTATTTTCCACCCATGACCCTATGGTCATGGAAAAAGCGCGGCGGCTGATCACCGTCCGGGATGGCCGCATCGCCGAAGATAAGATGAAATAATGCAGAATGACGAGGACCTGATCGTGAGAGAGTCAATGCCGGGAAACCGAATGAAGTTGAAAAAATGAGGGTTATAATCAGAAGATTTGTCGGTGTCCCCGGAAGCGTCCTTTTCTTGATCAGCTTGCTCTCGGCCGGCCCGGGATTTTCTGTGGGGGGATATTTTAAGAACTTCTTCGTGGTGATCGAACTGCCTGGCTTCAGCCTCCCCGGTAATGCGCCCCTTCCCGACAGGTTGATGGGATCGGTCAACAACCGGCTGAGGCTTCATGCCTCTGCCGATATCAGTCCCAGCCTCCGGGTGTCCGTGGCTTATGACCTCTCGCCCCGGATTCAGGATCCTTTTCTGTTCGGGGAGCATATCTTCGCGTGGGAAGTGGATCCCTACGGATACCGGGCCGCCGATCTGAAGGAGCGGCTGTATCCTCAAGAAAAGGCGGGGCTGGATAGATTTGCCATATACCAGAATTTGGACCGGTTGGTATTATTCATCGCCACCGAGCCCGCTGATATTTCTATCGGCAGGCAGGCCATCGCATGGGGGAGCGCCCGGGCTGTCAATCCCATCGATATCATCGCTCCCTTCGCCCTCCAGGAGTTGGATAAGGAGGAGAGGGTGGGAGTGGATGCCGTGCGGTTACGTTTCCCCTTGGGTTTCATGGGAGAGATCGATGCCGGATATGTTTTTGGAAAAGATTTCCGGTTTGAAAAAAGCGCCTTTTTCCTGCGGGCAAAAACCTATGCCGCAAAAACAGATCTTTCGTTCCTCTTCTTGGTTTTTCGAGAGAATCTCCTCCTTGGCGGAGATATCACGCGATCCATCGGGGGAGCAGGATTCTGGATGGAAGGAGCCTATGTGTTGGCCGATATTTTCCGGGGGCGGGAATTTGACGGCACCAACGATTATCTCAGATTGTCAACCGGCTTGGACTACAGCCTCTCCGGAAATACGTACGGATTCGTCGAGTACCATTACAACAGCGGCGGTTCGACCCATCCTGAAAATTACCTCCCAAACCTATCCAACTCAGCCCTCCAGGAGGGATCCGTTTTTCTGCTGGGCAGGCACTATATAATTCCCGGATTGAATCATCAGATAACTCCCCTGATCGGCTTGATGGCCCAGGTGTTGATAAACCTGTCTGACGGTTCCTTTTTCGTCGCCCCGGCTGTGGAGTACAATTTGGCGTCGAACGTGTACATCGCAGCGGGGGGATTCTTGGGTTCGGGGAAAATTCCATCGCCCGTTCGGAATATCCCTCAGGCCCCGGGGGGTGGATTGCGTTCGGAATTCGGCTCCTATTCCGATGCCTTCTATACCTCATTTAGGATCTACTTTTGACCGGCTTGGAACAGGGCAACTATTTTTTATGATTGATTAAATAAAAAATGAGGGGCATAGACATCGAAGACGAGATAGCCTTGGTATTCCATCCAAACGATAGACTTTCCTGTTTGACAGGACTCAGGGCGTCGTTTTTGCCATCTCCCAACAGAAATAGTCTCGCTTTCCCCCTGATATATAGGGGAATCTCCTTTTTACAGCTTTTGGCATGTTTTTTGTATTAGCTACTAATTTAGAAGTCATATACATAAAGATTGGGATGCCGAATAGTAAATCACATCAAGCGAAGATTGCCTCGAGCTACCTTATCCAACATTTCTGGAGGAATCATGAGGGAGACTTCCCTAGGCCTTGGAAGGTTGAATATCGCTGCCGGCTCTGCCGGCAATTTTCACATCAGCTTGAATTCGAATTTACGAGGTGAGTTAGATGGAAGATGCATTGGGAAATCTTTTTATAGCGTTTTCGGAGGATCGAGCCGTCAAGCCCCGCCAGACCGGGCTGACCATAGTCAGGGATAATGGCCTGGGACTCAATCATGCGGAAGATATGGTGCGGGTGGCCGGCGAATATATCGATATCATCAAGCTCGAGCATGGGACGGAAGCCCTCTACGACAAAGATCTCATCGAAAAGAAGATCGACCTCTACAACTCCCACAACGTCGATACCATGGCGGGAGAGGATATCCTCGAGGTAGCGATTTGGAATAGAATCGCTGAAGACTATTTGGAAAGGGCAAAGGATCTCGGGATCAGCATTATAAGCATTCCCCGCGGAACCATCGCCATGAGACAGGAAATCAGAGAAGATATCATAAAAAGGAGCATCCATCGAGGCTTCAAGGTGATTACCATATTAGGCAGAAGACACCCGGAAGAAGAGCTGTCCTGGTCACTCGTGCTTCAATTAATTTCCGATGACCTGAAGCTGGGGGTATTTAAGGTTTTAATCAGAGCAGAGCGTAACAGCAGCGGCTTCGGTATATGTGACAGCCAGAGGGTTACATAAAAAAAAGCCAGGTCCTGCATATTCAAGATGGCGTTGATCACCCGGACAAACTGGTTTGGGAGGCAGCATGCAGGATTCATCAGCAGGATTTGATCTATCATTTAGGCCTTAACGTTAATCTCGGTGGTATCGAACCGGGCCAAGCTTTATCGCTGGAGGGATTAAGACAGGGTCTAGTCGGAGAGAAGGAAAGGAAGGCTTATTTAGAGCGCAAGTACTGGCGGGATCTGCAGAAGCTTTGAGGTTAAAGCATCGGAATCGTCACGAAAGCACTCTCGTGAATGTTCTTGTATGAGAAGGCTGTTAGTGGTCTCCTTGGTGAGAGATGCACTAAAATTGATAGAGAGGAGATTAAAATGCTACGAAGCGTCAAAGAACTTTTCGGCTACAAATTTGAAGCGCGGGATGGGGAAATCGGAAAAGTCCATGATTTATATTTCGATGATCTAACTTGGGAAATCAGGTACCTGGTAGCGGATACGGGAAAATGGCTTCCAGGGAGAAAAGTGCTCATCATTCCTTCCGCTCTCGGAGAACCCAATTGGCGTTCTCGCAATTTTCCCGTTCAGCTGACCAAGGATCAGATCATGAAGTCACCGGACATCGATCTGGATAAGCCGGTCTCGCGACAGCATGAGCTCAAGCTTCACCAACACCACAACTGGGCGCCTTACTGGATTCGTTATGCTGCTCCCGGAACGGTCTCTGTCCGCCCCGCTCCCCATGCTGAAGAAGAAAAGGAAAAAGAGGCGACACCTGAAGTAGAGGGCGATTCGCACCTGCGCAGTGCCAAAGAGGTGATTGGCTATCACATCCAGGCTCGAGATGGGGAGATCGGCCATGTCGAGGATTTCATTATGGAGGACATGAAGGAAGTCATCCGGTATATGATCGTCGATACCAAAAACTGGCTGCCGGGGAAAGATGTCTTGATTTCACCCCTATGGATTGAAAAAGTCAGCTGGAAAGATGCCAAGGTCTTTATCGGTTTGCTGAGGGAAACGATCAAGGACAGTCCTGAATACAATCCTGCGGAGCCCATCAACCGGAGGTATGAAGAGAGGCTGTATGATTTCTATGGCAGGCCCAAATACTGGACATGAGCTGAGCTTCGGGATGCATTTTGAGCCAAGAGGTGAGTGGACATTAATTTAGGGAGTCTAGCATGAATCAATTAAGCAAATTGAGTTTTTTCGTTTTCTTTTCGCTTTCATAGGCCCGGTGATCGGCTTTCTGTTCGGCATGACCACCGGGCCGCAGATGAGGCGGAGAGGCCTGAAGCGCTGAGCGGGCCTCCTAAAGGAGAAATCGGCACCCAGTCTCACGACCTCATCACACAGTTCAGCGGCGCCTTTGAGAAGGCCTCTCTGAGGGTGAGCTCTTCGGTGGTTTCCATTATTGCGGAGCAGGAAATCCAGGCGCAGAGATATTTTGGCTTTCCAGATGACGCGTTTAAAGATTTTTTCGGTGAGGATTTTTTCAGGCGCTTTTTCGGTGCTCCACCCCAGGGGCAGGAGAGCAAAAGGACGGTCCGCAGCTTAGGCTCAGGAGTGATTGTGACCAAGGACGGCTATATTTTGACCAACAGCCATGTGGTCGAAGAGGCGTCTAAGATCCGTGTTTTACTCAAGGATAACCGAGACTATGAGGCCGAGGTCGTGGGGACCGATCCCCCCTCAGATGTCGCTGTGATCAAGATCGATGCGAATGATCTACCGGTTGCGACCATTGGAGATGCGCAAAAAGTGACCGTCGGGCAGTGGGTCATCGCAGTGGGAAATCCCTTTCAATTGTCTCACACCGTAACTGCCGGGATTATCAGCGCCACCGGGCGGTCTTCGGTAGGCTTAGCCGAGTATGAGGATTTTATCCAGACCGATGCATCGATCAATCCCGGAAACAGTGGGGGCGCATTGGCCGACTTGAACGGGAATGTCATCGGAATCAACACCGCCATCGCCAGCCCCTCGGGGGGGAATATAGGCATCGGGTTTGCGATCCCCATCGATATGGCCAAACAGGTCATGGATGAATTGCTCTCAGAAGGCAAGGTGACGAGAGGCTATATAGGTCTATGGTTACAGGATATGACGGATGCTCTGGCCAGAGCGCTGGATCTTGAAAAGTCGGAAGGTGTGCTGGTTGCGGATGTCGAAGCCGGCGGGCCTGCTGACCGGGCTGGGATCGAGCGAGGCGATGTGATTGTCAAGTGTGACGGAGAAACCATCCGGGATGGCTCCCAGCTTAAGAATAAAGTCGCAATGACAGAACCGGACTCTTCCCTTAAGTTGGTTTTGATCAGAGATGGGGCGAGACAAGAAGTGAAGGTGGAATTGGAGGAAAGGCCGGGCAAGGAACGGCCGGAAACCCGGCAACGCCAGACACAGGGGGAATCCTCTAAAAAAATCGGCGTCGAGGTGCAGGCTTTAACTCCCGATATCGCGCAACAGCTCGGCTATTCTAAGGAAAAAGGGATCGTGGTCACCCGAGTCGTTTCCGGAAGCCCGGCGGCGGAGGCCGGCTTGCAGAGCGGCGACCTGATCCAGGAGGTCAACCGTCAATCCATCGAAACAGTCAAGCAGTTCGAGGATGCCGTCACCGAGTTGGAATCCGGAGATGTGGCGGCGCTTTTGGTTCGGCGGGGAGAAAACACATTTTTTGCCGCGTTGGAGATCAACTGAGTTCTTTCTCGGAGACGATGCCGATGTTTTCGTCCGGGTGCTGATACATCAACGGAGCCTTGATATGCGAGCTGAAACGGCTCATCAACCATAGCTCGGGAATGATTTCTGCGACGAGTCTGCCTCTGGTGAACAAACGAACCACCGAGCTTTCCGAGACTACAATGGCGAATGCACGAGTTTTTTTAGTAATCGAGGCCGCCGCCACATGTCGAGAACCGAGCCCCTGGTGGATTTCCAAGCCTTTGATGTCCGCATTAAAGTAACGGGTCGCCGAAAGAAAAACACCATCATCGGAAACCAAAAAACCGCCATCCAGCAGAGCCAATTCCTTGACGGTCTCACGCATATTGGGAAGTGAGATATGTTTCACCTTTTCCGGATGACCAAAAAGAGGATCCATTATCAAGGTCTGGCTTTCCTTTATAACATTTTTGACATCTCCTATGACAAACAGTGTACCGATCTTCCGCCCTTCACGGCCCTCACGCGCGATTTCTATGCTGAGTTCCAGTGTTTCGGCTATCGTCTCGAAGTTTCTGCATTCGGCCAAAGAAGAGATGGATTTCAGGATCTCCCGCCTCCTCGACTCCGAGGTGATTGCCCCTTTTTCTTTCATGGAGCCCTCCTTGTGTCATGCTTGACATCTTGATATAAGCAAAAAAGCCGAATTGATTCTTGTTTTGTATCTGTATCCGACGGATACGCCCGTCTCTCTTTATCCGGCTCATTATTCTATCACGAGAATCGTTCTGCATCACTAGGATCGCGATTGAAACAGAATGCGGCGCAGGGATGTGGGAATGCATGCCCGGCTGGCGGCCCGGTTTTAATGAATAGGCGGGCATGTTTCCGCAGCTCTCTAATACCGAGGGAGGAATTCGAAGTCTTGTCCGGAAGGAAAAGGTCCTGTCACATCGGATAAGAGGTTGAACGAGATTCAGCTCGTCTGCGGAATCGGGCTTTGATCCCCTGGATTTTCAAGCGGGGGGAACGATTCTTTTGGTACGTTTTTTGCGGTTCTTCATGATGAAAAAAAATAAAGGAGGCATGAGAAATGGCGATTATCCGATGGGATCCCTTCAGGGATTGGTTGACTCTGAGGGAAAGAATGAACAGGCTTTTCGACGAACCCTTCACCGGAAGAGAGGAAGAAAGAGGCTTGACGGTCGGGACGTGGGCACCCTCCGTGGACATACGAGAGACCGATAAGGAACTCGTCATGACCGCCGAGATTCCCGGCGTTAATGAGGATGATATCGAGATCAACGTGGAAGGGAATACGGTTTCTCTTAAGGGAAAAAGGGAGTTCGAAAAAGAAACCAAGGAGGAGGATTATCACCGCATCGAGCGGTCCTATGGATCTTTTTGCCGGTCATTCAGTCTGCCCGGTTATGTGGACCAGGACAAGATCAAAGCCGAATATGATGACGGCATCTTAAAGCTCACCATGCCCAAGAAGCCCGAGCTGAAAGCCAAAAAGGTAAAGGTCCTGAAACCAAAAAAAGAAAAAGCCAAGAAGTAGGGTGAAGCCCTGACGACAGCCGGCCGAGGATTATTCTCCCGCCGAGCATAAATCTCTACCCAGTTCGAAGGCGCGCTCCATTAAACCCGGGATCTTCCTCACGTCTCCTCTCCGTTCTACTCCCGGGCACAACAGCTCTCCGCTGTAACGGACGTTGATAAGGGCGAAGAAGTTTTTGACGATGGACCGGGCATTACGGAAAAAATCCTGCCTGAGGGAAGCTTCCACACTGATGAATGCCCCCGCCTTTTTTTGGGTGAAAATTTGTTTGTGGAGTAAATTCCTGGAGACCCAGACGCACTGAAAGCGGTCGATCATAGCCTTGGTTTGGGCGGACAGGCTGCCGAAAAATATGGGCGATGCGAGGATAAAAACATCGCATTCATGGACCTGTTTGTACACCTTTTGCATATCGTCTGCCACTACGGATAGGCCCTCGGAATTGACGGCATAATATTCTTCTTCCTGGCAAGGCCTGAAAAGCATTTCGTTCAAATATATTTTTTCGGAATCGGCCCCCGATGCTCGAGCACCGGTCAAGGTTCTGTCCAGCAGAAGATCCGAATTTCCTTTTTTACGCGGGCTCCCGCATATTCCCAGTACCTTCATTTTAGATCTGATCTTTACCATAGAAGCTTTTGATGACGAAAGCAATAGCATTTGCCCTGCCGGTGATGTCCGGAATATCCCTTGGTCAGGGTGACGGGCTCCATCGAGCGGGATGATGAAGAAAGGCCTGTTCCGAGTGTTGGCATGAATCTTGTATTTGCACCTGGAGTGAAGCCATCATATCGGAATAGGAGGAACTTCCAAGCCTTAAGGAGATCTCGATGTTGAGTAGCGTCAAAGAACTGTTCGGGTATAGGATCATGGCAAAGGACGGGAACATTGGAGAGGCCGAGGATTTCCTGTTCGATGACCGAACCTGGATCTTAAGATATGTGGTCGTGGCTTCCGGCTTATCCCGGCCTGATCGCATTGTCCTGCTTATTCCGTCCATTTTGAAGCAGCCGGAATGGAGAACCCACATCATTCCTGTGGAGTTGACCAAAGAAAAGGTGGAAAACAGTCCGGAAATGGACAGACACAAGCCCTTATCCAGGAGGTATGAAATCGAGCTGCACGAACATTTCGGCTGGGAAAGGTACTGGCATTCGGGAACCCAGCCCTGGTCGAGGCTTGCCCGGTCCGATCCCCTCTCGCTCGAAAAAAGAAAAGAGCCGCGAGAAGATGGGGAAAATCAGGATCCGAACCTTCGCAGCACCAAAGAAGCGATGGGATGCCGCATTCAGGCTTATGACGGGGAAATCGGGCATGTGGATGAATTCATCGCATCCGACAAAAATTGGCGCCTCTATTACGTCGTCGTGGACACACGCAATTGGCTTCCCGGCAGAAAAGTCATCATCTCCCCGGGATGGATCCAGGCTATCAACTGGCCTGAGAAAAAAGTCCATGTGGAGCTCAACAGGGAACTGATCAAAAATTCTCCGAAATATGATCCGACGTTTCCCATAAACCGCGAATATGAGGAGAGACTATATGACTATTACGGCCGGCCGCGATACTGGGATGAGTGAACCATGAATAAAAAAAAGCCTCTGGAATCACTCTTGCAGGTGCTGAAGACCAGCAAATCGACTTCCATTATCGCCCATAATAATCCAGACCCGGATGCACTGGCCTCGGCAATGGGGCTGAGGTTCCTGCTGCAAAAAAAGGGATATAAAAAGGTCCGCATTTTTTATGACGGCCTGATCGGCAGGGCGGAAAACCAAGCCATGATAAAGGTGCTCAATATTCCCCTTTGCCGGACCCAGAATATCTCCAACATCAAAAACCGTCAATTCATTCTCGTGGATTGTCAGCCACAATCAACTAATGTCACACTTCCCGCCGACGCCTTTCCCGTGGCCGTGATTGACCATCACCCACAGAAAAAGGGAATATCCAGCGTTCCCTTTTATGATATCCGGCCTGAGTACGGAGCCAGCACGACGATTATCTCCGAGTACTTCTTGGATGACGAGATCTCCATGCCGCAAAATCTCTCAACCGCACTGGCTTATGGAATCTCCAGCGAAACCCAGCTGCTTGGGAGGGAGGGGAGCCCGGCCGACAGAAAGGTCTACAAAGAGCTGATCAGCGATGCCAGTTTCAGACTGTTGTCCAAGATCCAATACCCGAAGATCAGTAAAGATTTTGTCGCCAATCTCTCGAAAGCGCTGACGAGGGTCGTGTTTTACAAAAATTTGATCGGCGTGCTTCTGGAACGGCTGCCCTATCCAGATTTTGTTGCAGAATTGGCGGATTTTCTGCTGCGGGTAAGAAACATGACCTGGTCTATTTGTCTGGGAGATTATCGAGAAAGGATCTTCATCTCGGTCCGGACATCCAATACGGAGACGGATGCTTCTCGTATCATAAAAAAATTTATTCCCCGAAAAGGAACAGCCGGCGGCCATTCGATGATCGCCGGAGCTCAAATCGACATCGCCGGAATGCCGCCTGAGGAGATCCGCGCGTCAAAGGAAGCTGTACTATTGAAGATGCTCCACGCCCTCGATCATAGGAATGTGACGGAACTTTTCAGTTTGGCCGGCGACGACAAAATCAGTTTAGGTGAAAATTAATGGAATGGGATAGCTGACATCGATGAGGTCCCGTTCAGCTGGACTGCGTCCTGTCTAGCAGCACAAATAGGCCCAATGCTATCTTATGAAGGTCTATTGATCCAGCTTCCCTCGAGAGGCGTTCACGCGATGATCTTGGCACGTAATTTGAAGTCAAAATCCCCGGGAGGGTGAGATATACCCGATAATGGCCGCACCTGAAGTCGATATGGATAACAACTGGAAAGGCCGGAATAAGGAGGCATAAATGGCAGAAAGAGAGAAATATATTGTCTGGCTCGCGGACTTGGCCTCCCAAGACATCGCTATCGCCGGCGGGAAGAATGCCTCCCTAGGAGAGATGATCAGGGAGTTGAAAACAGAGGGAATCGCGGTTCCGGATGGCTTTGCCGTCACGGCCGCTGCCTATCGGGAATTCGTGGAAGACAATGAGCTCAAAGATCGGATTCCCGCATGTCTCAAAAAATGGCGGGATGGAGCGGAGTCTTTGGAAAAGACGGGAAAATCCATTCGCCGGCTCTTTCTCAAGGCTGATTTTCCGGAAGATTTATCCGAGGCCATTCGCAATGGATATCAGAAGCTCTGCGATCGGTCCCAGCTTGAAGAGGTGGATGTGGCTGTCCGCAGCAGTGCAACGGCGGAAGATCTGCCTGAAGCCAGTTTCGCTGGACAGCAGGAGACATTCCTGAACATCGTTGGTGAAGACGAGCTTCTGGAGGCCTGTCGAAAGTGCTACGCCTCTTTGTTTACGGACCGGGCCATCGCCTACCGCCATGAAAAAGATTTCGACCACTTCGATGTGGCTTTGTCGGTAGGTATCCAGAAAATGGTCCGTGCCGATATGGGTGGCTCAGGTGTTATGTTCTCGCTGGACACCGAAACGGGTTTTCCGGATGTGGTGGTCATCAATGCGGCTTGGGGTTTAGGAGAAAATGTGGTCCGGGGAACTGTCACACCCGATGAATACGTGGTGTTTAAGCCCCTGCTTGAAAAGAAGACATTTAAGCCGATCATCGAAAAAGTGAGGGGCGAAAAAGAAAAAAAAATGGTCTATGCAAAAGGGGCAAGCGGCACCACCAAGAACGTCAGCGCTTCTCGGAAGGAACAATCCTCTTTTGTTCTTTCAGACCGGGAGATTTTGCAGCTCGGCCGATGGGCGGCGCTCATCGAACAGCATTACCAAAAACCGATGGACATGGAGTGGGCCAAAGATGGGCAGAGCGGTGAGCTGTTCATTGTGCAGGCGAGGCCGGAAACCGTTCATTCTCAGAGAGAATCCAGTCAGTTGAAAACTTACGCCTTGAAGGAAAAGAGCGAGAGACTACTCTCCGGTCTCGCCGTAGGAGAGGCGATCGCGGCCGGAGAGGCCCAGGTCATCAAAAGCCCGGATGATATCGGTGGATTTGAGGATGGCGCCGTCCTGGTGACCGGGATGACCGATCCCGATTGGGTTCCGATCATGAAAAAAGCATCGGGCATCGTCACCGACCATGGGGGGCGCACCTCGCATGCCGCCATCGTGAGCCGAGAGTTAGGAGTGGCGGCGGTGGTCGGGACGCAGGAGGCGACCGCGGTCTTAGAGGACGGACAGGAGATTACGCTTTCCTGTGCCGAAGGTGACATCGGATTTATCTATGACGGAAGACTGGATTATGAGGAGTCCGAGATCGAGCTTGAAAAAATCCCGGATACCGCCACCAAGATCATGATGAACATCGCCAGCCCGGCCGCCGCCTTCCGATGGTGGCGGATGCCGGTCGCCGGTATCGGATTGGCGCGGATGGAGTTCATCATCAACAACATCATCAAAGTCCACCCAATGGCGCTGGTGCACTTTGATGAGCTCGATGACAAAGCGGCGAAAAAAAAAATACAGAATCTCACTCGAGGATACAAAGACAAACGCGAATATTTTGTCGAGAACCTTTCCCGGGGAATTGCCAGAATCGCCGCCTCCCAATACCCCGACCCCGTGATTGTCAGGATGAGCGATTTCAAGACCAACGAGTACGCCAACCTGATCGGCGGCGAACGGTTCGAACCTCAGGAAGATAATCCTATGCTAGGCTTCCGGGGCGCTTCCCGTTATTACAGTGATCGATACAGGGAAGGCTTTGCTCTGGAATGCCGGGCTATTCAAAGGGTGAGAGAGGAGATGGGCCTGGCCAACGTGGTGGTGATGATTCCCTTCTGCAGGACCGTAGTTGAAGCCGACAAAATTCTTGAAATCATGGAGGAAAACGGTCTCCCTAGGGGAAGGAACGGTTTAAAGATCTTCGTGATGGCCGAGATACCCAGCAATGTCATTTTGGCTGATGAGTTCGCCCGCAGGTTCGATGGTTTTTCGATCGGCTCCAATGACTTGACCCAGCTGGTTCTGGGTGTGGACCGGGATGCTGAAGAGCTTTCCAATCTCTTTGATGAGCGGAACGAAGCCGTAAAAAGAGCTATCCGTGATTTGATAGAAACCGCACATCGATCGGGAGTCAAAGTCGGGATTTGCGGACAGGCGCCCAGCGATCATCCGGATTTTGCGGACTATCTCGTCGACGCGGGTATCGACTCCATATCGCTGAATCCCGACAGCGTGTTGACGGTGATAAAGCGGCTGGCCGAAAGAGAGATAGGAAAGAACAAATGACATTAGAGTTCATCCAACCCTTGTTGAAAGAGGCACCAAGGAAAATAATTCTCCTTGTTTGCGACGGGTTGGGAGGAATCCATCTGGAATGGGGAGGGCGCACGGCGCCGGGAATCGAGTTCGATCTGACTGCCGGAGATGTGGCCGCGAGAGGAAATTTCTGTCCCCGATTCCCGGCTGTGGATTTGAAGCCCCTGGCCCTTGCCGATGGCTTCCGATTGGAGAAATTTGGGGTCTGATGCAGGGAGAGAGGAATCCATGACACAGCGGAAACGATCCAAGATGAACTTGGGAACCGTCACCTCCGTCAGGGGCAGCGTGGTGGATGTCCGTTTCCCGGGGCGGCTGCCGGCGATCCGCTCCCGCCTCGACGGGTGCGCGAACGGGGATTTCGTGATTGAGGTGATCATGCACCTGGATACCGACCTGATCAGAGGTATCGCCTTAACCCCGACCCGCGGACTGGCCCTAGGCACGGAGTTCTCTGACACGGGCCGGGCTGTGATGGTTCCGGTGGGGAAATCCCTATTGGGCCGAACCTTCAACCTGTTCGGCAGACCCATCGACGGCAAGGAGGATCTGAATCGGGATGATATCGAGTGGCGTTCCATTTATCAAGAACCGGTTCCCCTATCCCGGCAGACGACCAAGTCCGAAATATTTCAGACCGGAATCAAGATCATCGATGTCCTCACGCCCCTCGAAAGGGGTGGGAAAGCGGGACTGTTCGGAGGAGCCGGGGTGGGAAAGACGGTGCTGATCATGGAGATGATCCACAATATGGCCACCCGGCATGAAGGAGTGAGCATTTTCTGCGGTATAGGTGAAAGGAACAGGGAGGGAGAGGAGCTGTACCGGGAGATCAAGGAGGCAGGCGTTCTGGACAAAGCGGTGTTGATTTTTGGCCAGATGGATGAACAACCGGGAGCCCGCTTCCGGGTGGGCCACTCCGCCTTGACCATGGCCGAATATTTCAGGGATGACGCCCATCAAGATGTCCTGCTCCTGATCGACAACATATTCCGGTTTGTCCAGGCCGGCTCCGAAGTCTCGGGCCTTTTGGGTCAGATTCCCTCCCGGGTGGGTTACCAGCCCACCCTTGCGACGGAGCTGGCCGGGCTGGAGGAAAGGATTTGCAGCACGCCCGCCGGCGCCGTTACTTCCATCCAGGCGGTCTATGTCCCGGCGGATGACTTTACCGATCCCGCAGCTGTTCACACCTTCGGGCATCTTTCCGCATCGATTGTGCTCTCCCGGAAAAGGGCGGGTCAGGGTCTCTATCCTGCTGTTGATCCGCTGGAGTCGCGCTCCAAGATGCTCTCTCCCGACATAGTGGGAGAGAGGCACTATTGGCTGGCTCGGGAGATCCGGAAGACATTGGCTGCGTATGAGGAGCTCAAAGACATTATCGCCATGCTCGGCCTCGAGGAACTGTCCCAGGAAGACCAGAGGACCGTCAACCGGGCACGGAGGCTGGAGCGGTATTTGACCCAGCCTTTTTTCACCACGGAACAGTTCACCGGCCATGAAGGGCGTGCCGTTGGGCTTGAAGAGACGATAGCGGGATGCGAACGGATCCTGGCAGATGAGTTTTTTGACCGGCCAGAAAAGTCCTTGTACATGATCGGATCCGTAGAAGAGGCGGAATAATGATATTGAAGGTCCTTTTGCCAGAGCGGATCATGCTCAATCAAAGAGTCGAGAAGGTAACGGCAGAAGCAGAAAATGGATCGTTCACACTCCTTCCCCGGCACATCGACTTTGTGGCGGCGCTTAATCCAGGCCTTCTTTCCTACCGAATTGACGGCCGGGAGGAATTATTGGCCGTGGATGAGGGCGTATTGGTCAAGGTGGGCCATGAAGTCCTCGTCTCCGTCAAAGACGCGGTCGGAGGAATGCCTTTGGGCCGCGTGCGAAGAATCGTGGAGGAACGCTTTATAGAGAGGGATGAAAAAGAAAAAAAGGCGCGATCCATACTGGCTAAATTCGAAGCCGATTTCGTCCGGCGCTTTCTAGAGGTGGAGAGGCATGGATAATCGACGGCGGGAATTCACCCGTGCGCTGCAAAAAAAGGAGGAGCGCAAGTTGAGATCCAGGCGGAAAAGGCATGAGGGTTTATGGTTCGGATTGGGTATGTTCGGCCTCGTCGGCTGGGCTGTAGCTGTGCCGACCTTGCTGGGCGTCGCGGTGGGGATCTATATCGATCAAAAATGGCCGGGCCCTATATCATGGACCATAATCTGCCTCTTCATCGGTGTCACGCTGGGCTGTTTGAATGCCTGGTATTGGATCAAGCGCGAACGGAAAAACATCGAAGGAGACCGGGATGATTGAGATTGTCTTGGGAATGGTGATGGCGCTGGTATTGGGCTGTGTGATGGGCGTTTTCTATTTTTCAGGCCTATGGTGGACGGTCCAACGACTGGCCAAATCTCGATACCCGGGGCTTTTCGCACTGGGGAGTTTTGGATTCAGGCTCGCCGTAATAATGCTCGGTTTCCTCTTGGCCGCCAAAGGAGGACATTGGGAGCGTCTGCTCTCGGCTCTGCTGGGTGTCATTTTGGTTCGTTTTCTTTTGCTGGCTCGAGCCCGACTCCGTAGGGAGGCGGAGGGAGCCTAGCGGGAGGCGGCATGGATATCAGTCCTGATGCTTGGATCTTTTGGCGGTGGGGCCCCATTGTCCTGAACGGCACGATACTCTTCACGTGGGGATTGATGGCCCTGCTGGTCCTGGGCTCCTGGCTGGTGACCCGTAAAATCACCACCGGGCGGGATGTTTCACGCTGGCAGCTCTTTCTGGAAACTGTGGTTTCCTACATCCGAAAAGAGATCGAAAACATCATCCATAAGGATCCGGATCCCTATCTGCCTTTTGTTGGAACCCTGTTCCTGTACATCTCAGTCTCCAATCTTCTGGCCATCGTCCCCAAATACCAGCCCCCGACGGGTTCCATCAGCACCACCACTGCCCTGGCCGTGTGCGTGTTTTTTGCGGTCCCGGTTTATGGAATTTCTCAGGCGGGTTTAAAAATCTACTTCAAACACTACATCCGGCCGAGTGTCTTTATGCTTCCCTTTAATGTCATCGGAGAATTCTCCCGCACATTGGCTCTGGCTGTGCGTCTCTTTGGCACCGTGATGAGCGGGACGCTTATCGTCGCCATCATCCTATCCATCGCGCCCTTGTTCGTCCCGATCGTTATGCAAGCCCTCGGTTTGTTGATCGGCCAGATCCAAGCCTATATCTTCGCCATCCTGGCCACCGTTTACATCGCATCGGCGACGCGGGCCTTTCAGGAGAAAGATCATCCGGAAAATCAGAGCGAAAAGGAGGAATGAACTATGGACAGCGCCAATCTATTTGGAATGGCTTCGATCGTGATGGCGGGATTGACCATCGCGATCGGTTCCATCGGGCCGGCTCTGGGTGAAGCCAAAGCCCTGGCCCAAGCCCTGAGTGCCATCGCCCAGCAGCCCGACGAGGCCAACAGCATCACGCGAACCCTGTTCGTGGGAATGGCCATGATCGAATCGACGGCAATTTATTGTTTCGTCATCTCCATCATACTCATATTCGCCAATCCGTTCTGGAACTACGCCACTTGAGAGGGGTAAAGACATTGCAGATAGACCTGTTCACCTTTATCGCCCAGATCGTAAATTTTCTTATTTTGGTTGCTTTATTGAGGTATTTCCTTTACCAGAGGATTGTGCGGGCCATGGATGAGCGCAAGAGGAAAATCACCGAGAGGATGGATGAGGCGGAGGCCAAGAAAGAAGAAGCCGAGGAGCAAGCGGAGCACTATGAACACATGCAGAAACGCCTTCAGAATGAGAAGGAGAAGGTGCTCTCGCAGGCCCAGGAGGGCGCTGAGGCCAGGCGAAAGGAACTGGTGAAAAAGGCCCGCCGGGAAGTGGAACAAAACCAAAAAAAGTGGCAGGACGGCATCCTCCGGCAGAGGAGGTCATTCACAGCAGATCTGAGGAACCGGGCGGGAGAACAAGTATGCGCTATCACCCGCAAAGTGCTGAAGGAACTGGCGGATGCAGAGCTGGAAACACATGCCGTAAAGATTTTTATGAAAAAAGTGAGCAAGCTGTCGGATAATGCAAAGCAAGACCTGGAGGAAGATATCCGGGATACACGGAAAATGGTGCTGAGAAGCGCCTTTGACCTTCCCGAGAAATTAAGGTCCGGAGTGAAAAAAAAGCTGGAAGAGTTAGGGGGGGGGACGCCAGACCTCGATTTCGAGAAGACAGAGGATCTGATCTGCGGAATCGAGCTCGATTCGGGAGGCAGAGTGGTCTCCTGGAGTGCCGACGGCTACCTTGAGTCCTTGGAAGAGAGCCTATCCACTGCCTTTGAGCGTTTCGAGTCCGAAGACGCCGCAGATAAGGACGGTCAGGATCGATAATATGAAAGCGGGCGCAAATTTTTCCTCTGACCTGAAGAGCCTGTCGCATGAGACTTTTTCCTTGATCCAGGATGTCCTCGACCGGCATGAATTGAGGCTGGAATCAAGGGAGGTGGGGACGGTCCGGCATGTGGGCCAAGGCATCGCCCGTATCGAAGGTCTCCCCCATGTCGGCTATGAAGAGCTGATCCGATTTCCCGGAGACAAGATGGGGATCGCATTCAACCTGGACCGGAAAGAGGTATCCGCGGTTCTTCTGGATGAGCATAAAGACATCCAGGCCGGACAAATGGTTCGTCGTATGGGGCGGGTGGTGGACATCCCTGTCGGCGAAGAACTCTTGGGCCGGGTGGTCGATCCTCTGGGACGGCCCTTGGATGGAAAACGGGCCATTCCATCCTCCGTAAGGCGCCCGGTGGAAAAAAAAGCGCCGGCCATAATGGACCGTGCACCGGTGAGTGTCCCGCTCCAGACCGGGATTCAGGCCATCGATGCCTTGATTCCCATCGGGCGAGGCCAGCGTGAGCTCATACTGGGGGACCGCCAAATAGGGAAAACGGCCATTGCAGTGGATACGATCATCAACCAGAAGGATGAAGACGTGGTCTGTGTGTACTGCCTGATCGGTCAGGAAAATTCGACGGCGGCCAAAATTATTGCGGCCCTGCGGAAGCACGGAGCCGGGGACTATTGTATCATCGTTGTGGCCACGGGCGAGGACCCACCGGGAATCAATTTCGTCGCCCCCTACGCAGCCTTCGCCGTAGCGGAGTATTTCATGGAGCAGGGCAGAGATACCCTGGTGGTGCTGGATGACCTGACCCGTCACGCCCGTTCTTACCGTGAGCTGTCCCTGCTGCTGCGTCGCCCACCGGCAAGAGAAGCCTATCCGGGGGATATCTTCTACATCCATTCCCGGCTCTTGGAGCGTTCCACCCATTTGGTATCAGAGCTGGGAGGGGGATCATTGACCGCCCTTCCGATCGTGGAGACCCAGGCGCAGAACATTTCCGCTTACATACCGACCAATCTGGTTTCCATTACCGACGGCCAAATTTACCTTTCCCCCGAGTTGTTCGGAGAGGGAGTTCTGCCTCCGGTGGATATCGGGAAATCTGTTTCGAGAGTGGGAGGAAAAACCCAGCTGCCTGCTTACCGGGCGGTCGCCGGGGATCTTCGGCTGTCCTATTCGCAGTTCGAAGAATTGGAGTCCTTTGCCCGATTCGGAACCCGGCTGGACGAGGAGACCCGCGAGACCCTAACGAGGGGCCGGCGGGTCAGAGAGGTTCTCAAGCAGCCTCAATATGATCCGATCCCGGTCGGGGAGCAGGTTGCGGTTCTCGTGTCGGTAACAGGCGGTATTTTCGATGACCTGGACATCGGCCGCGTCGCCGAGGGCAAGGTTAGGATCAGGAGTATCATGAAGGACAGGCATCCGGAGATTTCCGGAAGGCTTGAAGACGGTTCAGAATTGAGCCGGGACGACCGGGAAACGATCCTGCGATCCGCCGAGGAAGCCCTACTGGATCTGAAGAAAGGCAACCATGGAGCAATTGGAGATTCTTAGAAGGAAGATCGAGAGCGCTCAGGACCTGCTTTCCGTGGTTAAGACCATGAAGGCACTGGCCGCCGTCAACATCCGTGATTACGAGAAGGCGGTGGCATCGCTCGCCGACTACAGCCGGAGCATAGAGATGGGTTTTCAAGTTTTGATGAAAAACAGGCCCGGGGAGAATACGATCAGGCCGGCGCCGTTAAGGAGCACAGGCGCCGTCGTGATAGGCTCGGAACAGGGCCTGGTTGGCCAGTTCAACGATCACATCGCCTCATTCGCCGTGGAGAAGATGGATGCCCTGGAAATAGCCGCGGAGGAGAGGATTATTATGGCTCTGGGACAGAAGATGATCAACAAGCTCCGGGATAGGGGGCAGCCGGTCAAAGATCAACTGCCTTTTTTCGGCTCCATGGTGAATATCAACACCGTTGTTCAAGAAGTTCTTATCAGGATCGAGGCCTGGCGGGAAGAGGGTAAGGTCGATCAAATCATTATCTTCCACAACCGGCCGATATCCGGAACCTCGTACACTCCTCATATGCTCCATCTTTATCCGCTGGATTTATCCTGGCTCCAGAGTATGAAAGACACGAAGTGGCCTACCCGGATGCTCCCGGCCTATACCATGAATTGGAGCCGCCTCTTTGCATCGTTCACACGTCATTTTTTTTTCCTATCCCTGTACAAATCGGCCGTGGAATCTCTGGCAAGTGAAAATGCCAGCCGTTTGGCCTCGATGCAGGCGGCGGAGAATAATATCGAAGATCGGATGGAAGCGCTCCAAGCTAAGTATCAGCATCAAAGGCAGGAGGCCATCACCTCTGAACTCATGGATATTGTATCGGGATTTGAAGTGATCTCCTCTGAGAGTTGATGGGCTTGGTTCGATAAGCGTCAATGATGAAAGGATAAGGAATGGCTTTGAGAAAGGCGGGGATTGTTCTGTTCGGACCGCCAGGGAGCGGGAAGACAACGCTCTCTGACAGTCTTATGCAATATAAGGGCGTGGAAGCCCTAATCACCGGACGCCTGTTGCGGCGGGAGGTGAAGAAAGGAAATGCGCAGGGACGCAAAATCAAAGCGTACCTGAGTGCAGGTGATTTTGTGCCGACGGAGCTTGTTGTTAAAGTGATGGCGGCCGTGCTGAAGAAGAGTCCAGCGGGAACGCTGCTCTTCGATGGATTCCCAAGAACTACGGGCCAGCTAAATCCCTTCTTCGCGATGGTAGAGCAATATAAAGTTGATCTGTCGGCCATTTTCATTCTCAGTGTCTCCCATACCATTACACTGAAAAGGCTCACGGGTCGTCTGTCTTGTCCCCAATGCGGCGCGATTTATAACACCTACTTTAATCCCCCGCAAAAAGGAGAAATCTGTGACAGATGTGGAGCGCGGCTCAGACGACGCAGAGACGATCGTCTGGGGACGATCAATAAGCGTGTGTTGGAATACGAGGATCAAACCGTCCCGGTCATTAAATATTTTCGGAATCATCATCCGAATATCACGTATGAATTGAACGGCGAGAGAGAACAGGCGGATATTACAGAATCCGTTTTGTCTGTACTGGGGGGAAGAGGTGTGCTGCTTGACGACTGGCGGGAAGATTCGAAGGGAACCGAAAGTTCCCAGTCTACAGATGAATGAGGATCAAGGGTGGAGTGGGGATGAAGACGGAGCCCGAATGAGTAAAAACGATCACTCAAACCGAAAAAAATTCCATATCGGAACATCCGGCTGGCATTATGCGCATTGGAAAGGTCCGTTTTATCCGGAAGATCTTGAGGCCGGTCGATATCTTCGGTATTATCTTGACCGTTTCCGTACGGTAGAGATCAACCACACCTTCTATAAGATGCCCGGAGTGGAGACATTGCGGGAATGGAAAGAAACGGTGACGGATGATTTCATCTTTTCCGTTAAAGCGAGCCGGTACATCACCCACATGAAGAAGCTCAAAGATCCCGTGGATCCGGTTTCCAATTTTCTAGAAAAAATCCGGGTTTTAGGGGCCAGCCTCGGCCCTATCCTTTTTCAGCTCCCCCCCAATTGGGGATTCAATCCCGATCGGCTGGAGTCTTTTCTGGATTCTCTACCGGAAGGTCATCGATACGCGTTCGAGTTTCGTGATCCGTCTTGGTTCGATGAGCGGGCATACCGCCTGCTGTCTCAAAACAGCGCGGCTTTTTGCATCTACGACTTTGACCGGCGCCAGTCTCCCAAGGAAATCACTGCAGATTTTATCTACATCCGCCTTCACGGACCCCATGGCCCCTATAGAGGACAATACAGCACCCAGAGCTTGTCCGGATGGGCAGGCGCCCTGTCTGCTTGGAAGGGAGAAGTGGATGAGATTTTCTGTTATTTTGACAATGATCAGGAGGGTTTTGCCCCCCGGGATGCCTTGCGGCTGAAAAAGATGTTAGGGGAGTAGACCATGCCTATTCATAATTCTGATGTGGCCGAGATTTTCAACCAGGTTGCCGATCTTCTGGACATCAAGGGAGATAATCCATTTCGCATCAGGGCCTATCGAAATGCCGCCCGTGCCGTCAATGCTCTGTCCCAGAACATTTCGGATATGGTGAGCCGGGAGAAAGATCTTTCCCAGCTTCAGGGGATCGGAAAAGACCTGGCTCAAAAGATCATCGAAATCGTCAATACAGGGAAATTGGCTCTCCTGGATGAGCTGGAGCAGGATGTCCCCATGGAATTGAGCGACATGATGAAAATCCAGGGACTGGGTCCGAAAAGGATTAAGAAGCTCTCGCAAGAATTGGGTATCCAATCCATGGAAGGCTTAAAAGATGCCGCCGAACGAGGGAAAATCAGTGACCTGTCGGGATTCGGGAAAAAAACCGAACATAGCATCAGGGAAGAGTTGGAACGGATGGAAAAGCAGAGGAAAGAGGGAAAAGAGAGAGTCAAACTGGCGGTCGCCGCCCAGGTCGCCGGCCCCCTCATCCAGTATCTGAAAAATGTGCCAGGCGCCAAGGACTTGACCGTGGCGGGAAGCTACAGAAGACATAAGGAAACGGTGGGCGACCTGGATATCTTGGCCACCTGTAGAAAAAAGGCGAACATTATGGACCGGTTTGTCCGGTACGAGGATGTGGACAATGTGCTGGCCAAGGGAAAGACCAAGTCTTCTGTGATTCTCCGCGCGGGCCTTCAGGTTGACCTGCGGGTCGTCCCGCAGGTCAGTTACGGCGCAGCGTTACTCTATTTCACCGGCTCTAAGGGACATAACATCGCCATCCGGAAGTTGGCCCAAAAAAAGAATCTTAAGATCAACGAATACGGCGTTTTCAAGGGGAAGAAAAAAATTGCCGGTAAAAGCGAAGGTGACGTTTACCGGCAGATCAACCTTCCCCTCATCGAACCAGAACTCCGGGAGAGCCGGGGCGAGATCGAGGCTGCACAGGAGGGGAACCTCCCCGATTTGGTCACTCTCGATCACATCAAGGGTGATTTGCACACCCACACCAAGGAGACGGATGGGCATCACTCATTGGAGGAGATGGCGGAAGCGGCTGGGGAGAGGGGGTACGAGTATTTGGCCATAACCGATCATTCCCGGCACGTCACCGTGGCTAAAGGTCTGGACGAAAAAAGATTGAGCCGGCAGATCGATGACATCGAGCGGTTCAATGACAACCAAGATGATATCCTGCTGCTGAAATCGATCGAACTTGATATCCTGGAAGACGGATCGCTCGATCTTCCCGATGACATCCTTGACAGGCTGGACTTGGTTATTTGCTCTGTTCACTCCAAATTCAACCTCTCTCAGGAAAAACAGACTGAGCGGATTATCCGGGCCATGGACAATTCCCATTTCCATATCCTCTGTCATCCTTCCGGGAGGCTGATCAACGAACGCCCTCCTTATGAGGTCAACATGGAGAAAATCATCCAGGCCGCAAAAGAGAGGGAGTGCTTTGTGGAGCTCAATGCCCACCCCGATCGCCTGGATCTCAATGATATTCACTGCAAGATGGCCAAGGATATCGGAGTTAAGGTGGCCGTCTCCACCGATGCCCACCGCATCGATGACCTGAACTGGATGGCGTACGGAATTGGCCAGGCCAGGCGTGGCTGGCTGGAGCCGTCGGATGTTCTGAACACGCGCAGCTGGAAGGAGCTTAAAAAGTTGATACACAGAAAATGAGGAGGCAAAGGGCTATGGATTTTAAGAAAAATCCCAAAACGAAATTCAAAAATATCCATGACATGAGAAAAGGGGAGGCCCGCAAGGAGATCGAAGCGCTCCGCGAGGGCATCGCATACCACAACTATCTGTATTATATAAAAAACCAGCCCCGGATTTCCGATGCCGTCTATGACCAGCTCTTCCACCGCCTCCGGACATTGGAAGATGCCTTCCCGGAATTTCAGTCCGATAGCTCTCCTACCCGAAAAGTGGGTGCCGAGCCATTGGATGCTTTGAAGAAAGTGCGCCATACGAAAACGATGCTCAGTCTGAACGCATCCTTGGATACGGATAGGATCAGAGAATTTGTTTCCTTTATCCGCCGGACCGTCAAACAAAAAGAAATGGAATTTATTTTGGAGCCAAAATTTGATGGCTTGTCGGTAGAGATCGTATATAAAAAAGGTGTTTTTCAATACGGCGCAACCCGCGGAGATGGGGAGGAAGGAGAAGATGTCTCTGAGAACATCAAAACCATCGGACCCGTTATGCTACAGCTTCTGAAACAGGGAAAAAATGAAATCCCGTCATTTCTCGCCGTGCGTGCGGAAGTGTTTATGCGCAAAGACGATTTCCAAAGGCTTAATAAGGATCGGATTGAGAAAGGGGAGGAGCCCTTTACCAATCCCCGTAATGCAGCTGCAGGAATCATGCGGCAGCTTGACTCCAGAAAAGTGGCGGACAAACCTCTGGACATCATTTTCTATGAAATCCTCAGAATTGGGGGATATGAGTTTTCCTCGCATTGGGAGGAGCTACGAATTCTCCCGGAATGGGGACTGAAAACGGACACGCATAATGAAAAATGTTCCTCGTTCGAAGAGATGAAGAAATATCATCATAAACTCGATTTAAAGAGGGATGAACTGGATTATGAGATCGATGGCATTGTGATAAAGATTGACGACTTGAAATTACGGCAGGAGTTGGGAGCCCGGCAAAGGAGCCCTCGCTGGGCGATGGCCTGGAAGTTCAGCCCTAAAAAGGAAATCACAAAGTTGGAGGAAATCGTGGTTCAGGTGGGCAGGACGGGCATATTGACTCCTGTGGCCCTTCTTCAGCCGGTGGATGTAGGGGGAGTAACCGTGAGCCGGGCGACTCTTCATAATGAAGAAGAAGTGCACAAAAAAGATCTTCGTCCGGGAGACATGGTGAGGGTTGTGCGTGCCGGTGATGTGATTCCTGAAGTGATGGCGAGGATTAAAAAAAGGGGAAGGAAGAGAAAGGCGAAATTTTCCATGCCCAAGAGATGTCCGGTTTGCGACACGGATGTTTTTAAAGAGGGAGCTTACACGATCTGTCCCGCCGGCCTCTCCTGTCCCGCCCAGCTCAAAGGGCATATCCTTCATTATGCCTCAAGGGAGGCGATGAATATCGAAGGCATGGGGCAAAAGACGGTCGAGCGTTTG
>Ga0180437_10001121_pt1 | contig 46783 bp, 35 predicted proteins | sample SS_ome_4_FD_132410 | JGI IMG/M metagenome (GOLD analysis project Ga0180437, IMG submission 132410) | Hypersaline lake sediment archaeal communities from the Salton Sea, California, USA - SS_3_D_1 metaG | ecosystem: Environmental > Aquatic > Non-marine Saline and Alkaline > Hypersaline >... | reverse complement strand
GCTGCCCCGCAAGAAATCGCATCACTATTCGCCTTTCTGGCATCAGATGAAGCCGCCTATATCACCGGTCAGGCTTATGTGATCGATGGCGGTGAAACTGCTGGGGGGCTCGCAAGCCGCTGAGGACAGGTTACGATGGAAATATATCAGGACCTGACCCAGCTGATTGGGAGCACTCCCCTGCTTAGATTGGGTCGATTCTCAAGAGAATGGGAAATCTATGCGAAGTGTGAATTTATGAACCCCATGAGTCTGAAAGATCGCCCGATTCTGCAGATTATTCTGGATGCTGAGCGGAGCGGGCAGATTTCTCCCGGTGATACATTAATTGAGACAACCAGCGGCAACACAGGTATCGCAGTGGCTTATATTGCCGCAATAAAAAATTTTCGGGCGATTTTGGTGATGTCTGAGATTCAAAGCATGGAACGCAGGAAAATTTTAAAAGCCCTGGGGGTAGAAATTATCCTGACGCCTGCCTCTGAGGGAACGCGCGGAGCCAGACGGGTGATGGGCGAAATTTTGAAGGAGCACCCCGAATATTTTTATGTCGGGCAGCACACAAACCCCTCCAATCCAAAATCACACTACCTTACCACAGGCCCTGAGATCTGGAAGGATACGGGTGGAAAAATAGATGTGCTGGTTGCAGGTCTCGGTACCGGAGGCACGATTTGTGGGGCAGGAAAATTTTTGAAGGAACGTAACCCAGAGATCAAATTAGTAGCCGTTGAACCGCAAGAAGCGCCGTTTATATCCCAGGGTATATTTCATCCGCACCGCATGATGGGAACCTCGCCAGGTTTCGTGCCCGATACATTGGACCTCGAATATGTTGACGAGATCTTATTGGTCAGCGAATCCGCAGCCTTCGGTAAATGCCGCGCAATTGCCAGGTGCGAAGGATTGCTGGTTGGCATCTCCTCCGGCGCAGTTGCGCATGCGGCGCTCGAGATTGCTGAGCGAGAGGAACATGCTGACAGCATGATCGTAGGGATATTCGCTGATACTGGACAAAGATATTTGAGCGTTGATGGGCTTTTCGAATGAGGCTCCTATTTTTGCAATAAAGGGAATGAATTTCAAATGCAAGCAGTAAATTTGGAGGAGAAGTTTTCGAGTTTCTCGGATTATTGGAACCCAAAGATCGTTGGGGAACTGAATGGACAGGTGGTAAAAATCGCCAGGATCAAGGGTGAGTTTATCTGGCACAAACACGATATGGAAGATGAGTTTTTTCTGGTCGTTAAAGGGCGAATGCAAATCAAGCTGCGCGGTGAAGAAGTTTCTATTAATGAAGGGGAATTTTACATTGTGCCGCGCGGAGTCGAGCATAAACCTGTTGCGGACGAAGAAGTATGGATTTTAATGTTTGAACCGGAATCAACGCTCAATACTGGGGATGTAATGAATGAACGAACCCGGGAAGACATTGAGCGAATTTAAAACAAACCATTCATTGTACAACAAATTACCGGCGGTGCATCTCATTGAGGCAATTTCCGGGACCGCCTTGAAACCACATTTTTTCACGCTCATGTATAACAATCCCGCGAGAATAAAATGAAATTTCTGGTTTTCATAGAGAGGAGACCGTTCCTTATAAAGAGGTGCTGCGCGGCGCTTCCTGAAAGACAGGCATAAAAATACGCACCCGTATAGAGCGCGGCATTTAATTCAGGCTGATAGAGTCTTGGAACCGCCTAAGAGTATTACAGAAAATAGAACTATGGAAAATTTTGGAGCGTTAAATGCCAGAACTGCCTGAGATTTTTTCAAGAGTAAAAGAAATGCATCCGGAATTGCTAGGCCGGAGCATTACCGGTGCGGAAGTGCTTCAGCCCAAATCCCTCAATATTAATGCAAAGGATTTTGTTTCCAGTCTGAGCGGCGCAGTTATTCGAGATATAAAAGCGCATGGAAAATGGATATTCATGGAAATGACAAAAGGCTGGCTGCTGCTAAATCTTGGGATGGGAGGCGAAATCCTGCTCGTTACTCGCCAAACCTTGCCAGAAAAATACCGCCTTGTCATTGATTTTGACGACCAGAGATGCTTGGCGATTAACTTCTGGTGGTTCGGATATGCCCATTTCGTACAAACTGAAAAACTTTCCGAGCATAAGATGACAGCCAAATTAGGCCCGAACGCGCTTGAAATTTCTGAATATGATTTGAAAGCATCCATGCATGGTAAACGCAGCCGGATTAAATCTTATTTACTGGACCAATCCAAAATTGCAGGTATTGGGAATGCATACGTTCATGACATTTTATGGTTGGCTGAACTTCACCCGAACCAGACCATCGACAAGATGGACGGTGAAGATATATCTCGACTGGCGCATGCCATCCATGGTGGATTACAGCCCAGTCTGGAAAAAGGCGGCGCTTTTTACGAACGCAATATCTACGGAGAATGCGGCGGTTTCACTATGGAAGATATTAAGATAGGTTATAAAGAAGGGCAGGCGTGCCCGAGATGCGGGACGGACATTGAGAAGATAAAAACCGGCAGCACGCAAAGTTTTATTTGCCCAAAATGCCAGTTTGTATAAAATATTCAAATTAAAGATTATAATTACACATACATTCCTTTCCATATATATCCATTCACATTTTTTCAAACGGAGGACATAAATGATCGTCGGCATACTCAAAGAAATCAAAGCTGAAGAAAACCGAGTTTCAATGACGCCCGCAGGCGTTGAAATCATGGAAGAAAGCGGTCACACCATGTTAGTGGAAACGAAGGCAGGCATAGGAAGCGGATTTAGCGATGATGCCTATTCTAACATCGGCGCAGAAATTGTCGCCACACCCAAAGAGATATTCGATCGCGCGGATATGGTGATGCACGTGAAGGAACCCCTACCGCCCGAATATGATTTGATACGTGAAGGCCAGATTGTTTTCACCTACCTGCATCTGGCAGCGTTCGAAACGCTAACAAATGTCCTGATAAAAAGCGGATCGGTCAATATCGCTTATGAAACCATCCAAAAAGAAGATGGTTCGCTGCCTTTGCTGACCCCGATGAGCGAAGTAGCAGGCAAGATGGCTATCCAGGAAGGCACAAAATATCTGGAAATGACCATGGGAGGGCAAGGCGTACTTTTAAGCGGCGTTCCCGGTGTTGATCCCGGTAACGTGCTGATCATCGGCGGGGGAGTTGTGGGCATTAACGCCGCCAAGGTAGCCTGCGGTTTAGGCGCAAAAGTATATATCCTGGATACAGACCTGGACCGGCTGCGGTACCTGAGCGATGTTATGCCCAGCAACTGTTTTCCAATAATGTCCACACCAGCTCAGATCCGCAGGCTGGTACAATTTGCGGATTTAACCGTCGGCGGTGTATTAATTCCAGGCGCCAAAGCGCCTTGCTTAATCACGCGCGAGATGCTAAAAACCATGCGGAAAGGAAGTGTCCTGGTGGATGTGTCCGTTGACCAGGGCGGATGCTTTGAAACAACCAGGGCAACCACGCACGACGACCCCATTTATGTCGTGGATGGCGTAGTACACTATTGTGTAGCCAATATGCCGGGCGCGGTGCCGAAAACCTCCACAGTTGCTTTAACCAATGCAACATTACCTTATGCTGTGGAAATCGCCAACAAAGGCTGGAAAAAAGCCATGCAGGAAAACCCGGAGATTAAATTGGGAGCCAACGTGGTTAATGGTAAAGTTACCTATGCAGGCGTCGCGGACGCTTTTGGTATGGATTACACACCGATTGATACCCTGCTGTAAGGGAGGTATAACATTGAGTAAGGTATTCATCCCCAGTATTTGTGTTATCGTATTGTTGAGTGCTTGTTCATTATTTTCCCGTCAGGAGGCTACCGAAGCGCCCGAGGAGAAGCTTCTTTCAATGTCAGCTGAATCAACAGATACCCCGCTGCCGACCGACACAATTTCACCTACCAAGACAGAAAAACCGACTAGCACCCCGGAACCAGATACAAATACGACCCCCACACTCACCCCGCTCCCTGAAGGGATAATCTTCCGCGACGATTTTGAAGGATATTTTCAACCGGGCTGGGAGTGGAAGGATGAAGATCCTGAAAAATGGTCTTTTGTCGAGAATGAAATGGGGAAATTCCTGCAGATCATCACGGACAATCCTTCAATATTCAAGAATGGCTATCAGGTCAATTCGCTGGTGCGCGATCTCCCAGAGGGTGACTTTGCGATAACTGCCCACATAATTGCCGAACCAGACGAAAATTTTCAACAAGCGAACATTTATTTGTTCGAAGATGACGCAAACTTTGTCCTTTTGAATTTTGGTTACTGCGGTCCTTGTTTCCCATCTTTCGGTACCGGGTTCTTTATGGAAACTAAAGTAAGCACGAACCCTTTGGGAGACACTTACATGCTCCCCAGGAATCAGGAAGATACGGAAATCTATTTAAGGTTGGTAAATGAAGGCGGCACAATAACCGGGTATTTCGCGACAAAACCCGATGAGTGGAATCGCATCGCGCAAATTGCAAATTCATTCGATTTCGAGACGATTGGGCTGGGCACAACGAACAGCCTGGCGTTAAACATGAAACCTTCCAAGAATCTCATCACCCATTTTGATTATTTTGAGATATCAGAACCCCCGCCGGTTACTCCATAAGGAGTCATTTTCGAAATATGTTTTAGGAAAATACTGCCAACACTAAAATTTGATCGTTGTACCGCTTGCTGCACCGCATAAAACCTGTGCCAGGGTTCCTGGTTGTGCTCCAGAAAAAATCACGACCTCTACTCCTGGCACTTGCATAATTATTTCCAAATTCCGGGAAACCTTGCTGTCCATCCCTCCAGTTACATCAACTGCTTGTGATCCCTTCAATACATCAAAATACCGGGAATAATTTAAAGGTGTAATTTCACTCACGATTCGACTGCGTTGTGGATAATCTTCCCATACGCCCGGCTCAATCCCAGCCAGCAATATGCGCTTTGGCGCTAATTGAAGCGCGAGGTAGTAAAAAAGATCTTCCGTAGAAAGAATGGTACCTCCTAGTGCTTCATCAAAGGCAACATCACCATATACCACCGGAAACAAACCGGCTTTCAACGCAGATATCACCGGTGCCAAATCCCAGCGGGCAACCTGCTTATTCGATGCTGTGACAACCGCGGATGGAGGCACCGCCAGTGCAGGTAGCCCAGCTGATCTCAAACAGTCGATTACAATATGGTTCAGCTTTGCAGCAGCCTCCCATACCTCAAGAAAACCAACCCATCCCCTTTCGTCATCTACACCTGCGCGAGTCCCGAATTCTTTCGCCGGTACATGACCAAAGGATCCGGAACCGTGGCCTAAAACGATCTGCGTCTTATGATTTGAACGAAACCAGTCGGAAAGTTCAGCTGCAAGACGTTTTATTACCTCGAGCTGCGGCGTGTTTGGTTTATCCTTATCGGTGATCAAGGAGCCGCCCAATTTCAGGAAGATCAGGTTTAGGAAAGGCGCGCTTTCTCTGAGCATACTTGTTTAATTTTCAATATTTCTTATTCGGGTGGTAAATACTTTTACCGCTCCGCCGTCTTTTAATGCATTTGACACAAATGAAGTCGTTTCCTCCGGCACCAGAGCGATCATGTTGCCTCCGCGTCCACCACCAGAAAGTTTCGCTCCCAGAGCGCCTGCCTCTCGGGCCGTTTCAACGAGAGAATCTAATTCAGGTGAAGAGACGCCAACTTCAACCAGCAGATCATGGTTCAAATCCATTAATGGACCTAATGCCTCAGGATCCCCACTCTCGATAATAATTCGGGCGTTTTTTGAAATTTCTGCAATCCGGTTGAAATAGGTCTCATACCTGGTCCGGTTTGCCTCCCAGGCGCGCCGTACATCAGCCACAGTGTCAGCGGTAGAACTGGAGATACCCGTATCACCAACAACCAGTGTAATTGGCCGGTTTATAAATAATCTTTCAATGGGTTCTCCTCGGACATAATACACCGGCTGAGCATATGTGATGACTGTATTATCAATTCCAGATGGTGTGCCGTGGTGTATTTTCTCAACTTCATAAACCAGTCTTGACACCTCTTCGTCAGGTAACGGGTGTCCAAGGAAAGTCGATAAAGCCCGGATGACCGCAGCGGATACTGCCGCGCCTGACCCCATTCCAGCTGATACAGGTATCGTTGATGTGATCCTTACCGTAAAGGCTGGTAAATTCGAAATTCCTAAAGATGTTTTTACGCCTATAATCGCCTGTTTAATCGGATGGGCTTCTTTGAGTTCAGCCAAGCTTGTTTTTAAATCGATATCCGGCGCATCGATGAAGACTTCACCAGGAGGTTTTTTTGGTTCAGCCATAATCGCAGCCCTGGCTCTTACCTGGTTAACAGGCACAGCAATCGCAGGTCTGCCGTAAACCACGGCATGCTCACCGAAAATGATGATTTTTCCAGGGGCGGTTGATGTTATTGCTGGCATGTGCAATTCGTTATAAAGCGTGTATCATTTCGATTTTGATATCGAAAATTTTAAGAATTTCAAATCTTGATCCATACCTAAAAGATATAAAAAATCACCAATATGGATATTCCCCAAAGAATTACCGCTATTTGTATCGGCCGGTCTTTCAAGAACAATTCTTCCGGAGCGCCTCCTATCTTATCCACTTTAAGCAGGTAGATATAGCGAAGGATGCCGTAAACAACAAAAGGGATTGTCAGCATCATAACATCATTATCCGGCAAATTAGGCGCCGAAAACGTGTAAAGGCCGTATGCGATGATAGTCATTGCGGACACGATCGTGATAAATTGATCTAACACCTGCAATGTATAACCGTCCAATACTTTTCGATGCGCCTGGGCATCTCCAGCCAACAAAGAGATCTCGCTGTATCGTTTTCCAAAACCAAGCAGCAGCGCGCCTAATGAGGTAACTACATACAACCATGGAGAAAACCTGGCGACGGTGATCAACGTCGCGCCGGCTAATACACGCAGTACAAATCCCAATGCGATGGAGAAAACATCGATGATGGGGACATGTTTCAACCACTTTGAATAAACCAGATTCAAGCCGAAATACACCAATGCTACAACCGCAAATGCAGGTGATAACAGGTAAGAAAGAGGGAAAATAATAACCAGAAGCGCAATCGCTGCGAAGCGGGCTGTTGAAATCGGTATTTTTCCTGAAGCGATGGGTCTGTCCTTTTTATCCGGGTGGTTGCGGTCTGCCTCAACATCAGCGATGTCATTAATAATGTAAACCACACCGGATAATAAACAGAACATAATAAATCCTGTAAACGTGCGCAATAATGCTGCCAGATTATTGAAACCAAGCTGGCGGTCGAAAACCAGCGCGGCAAATATGACCCCGTTTTTGATCCACTGCTTGGGGCGCATGGTCTGGATAATTGCAGCCAGTTGTTCAGGTAACATCAAGTAATCATAGCATATCTGCTGTGGATATAACAGGTAGTTCCATACAAGTTATCGAGTATCAACGGGTGATCATGCTAAAATAATCTCATGCCGAAAGAGCGTTTGGATATCCTTTTAGTTGAACGCAGCTTGGCAGAGAGCCGTAATCTTGCCCGGCGCTTGATTATGGCTGGTCAGGTTCGTGTGAACGGTCAAATGATGCTGAAAGCGGGTACAAAAATATCTCCGGATTCGGAAATCCAGATTATAGAAATGCCGCAGTTTGTTTCACGCGGGGGTGAAAAGCTGGCAGCCGCCCTGGAAGTTTTTCCCCTCGAAATTTCCGATAAGATTTGCGCCGACGTTGGGTCGTCCACCGGCGGATTTACAGACTGCCTTTTGCAAAACGGCGCAAGGAAAGTTTATACGATCGATGTGGGGAAGGGCATCTTGCATTGGAAATTACGGCAAGATCAGCGCCTGGTAATTATGGAAGGGACCAATGCACGTTATTTGAACAGGCTGCCGGAAGCAGTCGAAATTATCACCATCGACGTTTCATTCATTTCGCTCAAGAAGCTTCTACCTGTATTCAAAGGCTGGTTCACCCCGGACGATACAGGACCGATCCACCGGAATGAAGCGAAAAATGGGAACCTGATCGCCTTAATAAAACCGCAATTCGAAGCTGGGCGCCAGGAAGCTGCGCGTGGTCAGGGTGTCATACGCGACCAATCTGTACACCGGCGGGTCTTGATAGATGTCCTTGGTTTTGCAGATCAAAACGGGTACCAAATCGCAGGTCTCATGCAATCACCGCTTACCGGACCGAAAGGTAATATCGAATTTTTAACCTGGATGGTATATGCCCACGGAGGTGGGGGTTACCGTGATCTCCAATCCAAATCACAAAGAGAGCAATCCATCAAAAAGATGACCGCTGATGCCCTCCATTAAGTTGTTACCGATGAGGGTTTTAACCATACACCTTATGTACATATCAGCCTGGCAAAATCAGGTATACTTCACCGGGTTTGTGAAATCCTGCAGTGATACGCTTTCTTAATTGAACCCGATTCGAACCTAATAAGACATTTCAGGAGACCCAAAATAGAGATCAACCACAACCAACCATCTGATCCACCGGGGAAAAACTGGAAAAGAATAATTCCTGGTTTGATCATCTCTGCATTATCTCTTGCAGCGATTTCTTATGTGGTTGATTTTCAAGAATTTATAAACGCCCTGCGCTTTGCAGATTTTCGTTTCATACTTCTGGCAGGCATTTTAGCTGTACTCTGGGTGTTTGTCAGGACCTTCGCCTGGCGCTCACTATTACAGGGTCGAGCAGCTTTCTGGCAGGTCTTCTTTACAGTCAACGAGGGTTATCTATTAAATAACATGCTGCCGTTCCGCTTGGGTGAAATTGGGCGTTCATTTTTATTATCTGAAAAATCCAAGCTCAGTTTCTGGGGAGTATTCTCGACCATATTGATCGAACGTGCCCTGGATGTTGCCCTGGCAGCAGGATTATTACTGGTCAGTTTGCCATTTGTGGTCGGCGGGAATTGGGCATTTCAGGCTTCAGCGGCCGCTATCCTGCTGGTAATTTTTGGTCTGGTGGTTTTTCACCTGGTCGCGCGTAATAATGAAATGATACTAGACCTGTTCGAAAAATGGACGTTACGCTGGCCGACGATCAACAGACTTGGCCATACCCAGCTGCCCCTCTTTCTCAACGGATTATCCGTTCTTACAGATGCAGGTCAATTCGGCCGCTCCCTGCTCCTATTCATCCTCAACTGGGGCGTAGCTCTGGTCCAGTATTACTGCCTGATGCTGGCATTTTTCCCGGAAGCTAAATTAATCTGGGCTGGATTCAGTCTCAGTGTGGCAGCCCTGGGGATTGCTTTACCCTCCTCGCCCGGCGCGGTGGGTGTTTTTGAATTGACGACTGTTGCAGCATTAACAATCCTTGGGCTCGATCCTTCAACCGCGCTCGCATATGCGGTTACCGCTCATATTTTCAATTATCTGATCACCGGTGTCCTTGGGGCTTATGGATTCGCCAGAGATGGGGAAACCATTACCGGCATATATTTCCGTATTCGCGGTATTTCATTAAAAGATGCTGCTTGATCCAATTTATCAACGATGAAAATATTAATTGCCCTGACCTATTACCGGCCGCACTATTCCGGATTGACACTATATGCTGAAAGGGAAGCGCGCGCCCTGGCTGCAAGAGGACACAAGGTAACTGTACTTACCTCACGCTACAGCGAGGACTTGCCATCAACCGAAGAAAAGGATGGGGTTGAGATTGTAAGACCCGATGTGTGGCTGCGCATCAGTAAAGGGGCGATCATGCCCTCAATGCCGTATTGGGCCTGGAAACTGCTGCGCCAATCGGATATCGTGCACCTGCATGTGCCCCAGCTGGATGCTGCTTTTATCGCCTTGATAGCCCGTTTTTCAGGCAAACCGGTGGTATTAACTTATCATTGTGACTTACGTTTACCCAAAGGTCCCATCCATCGGATCGCCAACTATGCCTCAAATATAGCAAACCATATAACAGCTTCATCAGCCAATATCATCGTTGTTAACACCCAGGATTATGCCGATAATTCAAATTTTCTTCAAGGCTTCCTGGGAAAAATCCAGCCGGTTCTGCCTCCGGTAACCGTTTCCGGAACAGATCAAACCCAGATCGATTCATTCCGAAATAAATACAATATTCACCCGGATCAACAAATTATCGGCATGGCAGCCAGACTGGCAACCGAAAAGGGGGTTGAATATCTGGCAGGTGCATTACCCTCGGTGATTAAGGCGTTCCCAAACGTACGCGTCCTTTTCGTTGGGCCGTACCGGGACATCCTCGGGGAGGAGAATTATGCCGCAAAACTTGCACCGCTTATTGATCGCCTGGGAGAGCACTGGTCTTATCTTGGGATTCTACCTCCGGATGAAATGGCTTCATTTTTCCAGATTTCGGATGTGATTGTACTCCCCAGTCTCAACAGTACTGAATCATATGGACTGGTGCAGGTCGAATCAATGGCTTGCGGTACACCGGTAATCGCCTCGGATTTACCCGGGGTACGCATCCCGGTAAAAAAAACCGGCATGGGCATGCTGGTACCGCCGGCTGATGCTGATGGATTATCAAAGGCAATTATTGAAATATTGAGAAATCCCGCGGATTATTTGGGTAATCCGGACGACTTATTGTTTAATTCAAGACCTGATTTTGTAGCTAAAACTTATGAAGGGATCTTCGAAGAATTGGTCAACTAGTAATATGCCGGCTTCATTTGACATCCATACCGAATCTGATAATAGAAGTCCGCAAATTCAAAAGGATTTCCTCTGGCTGCATATCCGGGAACTGCCGTACTTTCGGGGTTTGCTGCGCGCGGTTGAAGCAAGGTTTTACCAGGACATTGACCTTCCTGCGCCTACCCTGGATGTGGGTTGCGGTGACGGGCATTTCGCTTCGGTTGCGTTCGAACGAGCGTTAGATATCGGGTTGGATCCCTGGCACGCGCCAATACGGGAAGCAGCCCACAGAGCAGCCTATCACTCCCTGGTTCAAGCTGATGGGGGCAGCATGCCTTTTCCAGACCATTATTTTGGAAGCGCGATCAGTAATTCAGTCCTTGAACATATCCCTAATATTGAAGCTGTTTTATTGGAAACCGCTCGCGTCCTAAAACCTGGAGCGCCGTTTTATTTTTGTGTTCCTAATCATAATTTCAACCCCAATCTGGCGGTCGCAAATACACTCGAGAAATTTGGTTTACCGGATCTCGGAAATACCTACCGTAAGTTTTTCGACCGTATCGCCAGGCACATTCACCTGGACCCCCCGGAGGTTTGGAGTAACAGGTTGGAGGATGCAGGCTTCAAAATCCAAAGCTGGTGGCATTACTACTCGCCAGGGGCGCAGCGAGTAACCGAACTCGGGCATTATTTTGGGCTGCCTTCCCTGGTCAGTCAAAAGATCACAGGAAAATGGATCCTGGCACCCACCCGCTGGAACCTTACGCTCACGGATAAACTTACCAGAAAGTATTATGATGAAGATCCAAGATGCGCTGATGGTGTGTGCACGTTTTACGTCGCGCGGCGGTATTGATCTAATAGGTCTATCATATCGCCTTTATCCGCGATTAATCCAACCATGTAAAAATTGACCTGGACTCTCGAAAATTCCAGTAAAAATCTTTAGTAGAATAGTCTCGTTTAATAAATTTACCTTATGGTCAATTTTTATGCCGCGTGAGAAATATCCATATTATTTTCGATCCATACGGAACCTTTTATTTGAGTTCAAACCCCGCTCGACGATCTTGCGCGTTTTCTTGCAACTCCCCCATTCAGAAAATAATCTGATTGAATTGGTAACGAGCGGGATTCAATTCAAAACACGCGGCGCAATGGACATCTGGACAATTAAAGAGACTTTTATTGACCGTTTTTACGAAAAATTTGGCGCTCCGATCAGCGACGGCTGGTCAATTATTGACATCGGAAGCGGTTTGGGTGATTTTTCAATATTTGCGGCAGCGAATTTTCCGGGTAACACAGTCCACGCATTTGAACCCGCACCTGATTCCTATCATCTGCTGCTGGAAAACCTATCGATCAATACCGTCAGCAACGTTTACGCTTACCCTTTTGCAGTCTGGGCAACCACGGAAAGCCTTGTGATGGATACCGACCAAAGTGAACCTGGTCAATACACAAGCCGCACGATCAATGGAACGAATTCATCGAGGGATGATCTGGTAGTACCCTGCTTATCATTAGAAGATGTCTTTGAACTTACCGGTACCGCATATTGTGATCTGTTAAAAATTGACAGTGAAGGCGCTGAATACCCGATCTTGTTCAACGCTCCGGGTGACATCCTCGACCGTATTGAACGTATCATTTTGGAATACCACGAAGGAACCGAATTCACCCACAAAGACCTGGAACACTTTTTGACCAAGGAAGGGTTTAATGTGCGGACTTATCCTAACTACGTTCATTCACACATAGGATACTTATTTGCTGGGCGATAATATGGACGAACCAACCGTTTTGGATTACGTCAAATCACTTTTGACGCCCTGGAAAAAATCATCCATACAGTTCCCGGCAATTGAATCGACTGAGGATATCTCGGATGATGTTGCTGGAATGGCTGCTGAAGATATCTCTCCACCAGATAAGTACACCCCGGTCGTTGAAACGGATCAAATTGAACCAGTACATAAAGAAGTTGCCGGTTCGATCTCGATCCCATGGCGGGCTGGAACCAGCCTGCTTGTAGGGATGGGAGCCCAATGGGTACTTGCCCCGCCCCAGCGAGCGCCATTGATCGGAATTATCTTATTACTGATTTCAGCCTGGCTTGTGGTTTGGGCATTCTTATGCGGAGAGTGGAAGACCGCGCCCCCCCCTGAAACCAAACTCTTTAAGGATCCGTTGAAAATGGATATTCCATCTTTTGGAATAGGCATCCTTTTTGCGCTACTAACGTTCATTACCTCTGGAGGAAATCGGTTTTCCCTTTTAAACCTGGCGTTTCTGCTGCTCAGTCTGGTTTTCTTATTCAGAGCGCTTTGGAGGAAAGAATCATCCAAAAAAAATTTCCTTTCCAATCTTACTTCCAGTTTAAAACACAGGGAATGGCAGTTCTCGATCTCTGGCTGGTTTGTTTTGTTGATCGTTTCTACTTTTCTGGTTTTAGTTTTCCGGGTGAAAGACCTTTCCGTGCTGCCGCCGGAAATGGTCAGTGATCATGCCGAAAAATATTTAGATGTAATTAATATTTTGAACGGCAATACACAGATCTTTTTCCCGCGCAACGGCGGCAGAGAAGCTTTACAATTTTACTTGATATCAAGCCTGCTTCTTTTATTTAATACCGGGATTAACTTCCTGACGCTGAAGATCAGCACCGTATTGATCGGGCTGCTGGCGCTGCCATTTTTTTACCTGTTGGGGAAAGAAATCGGGGGACGGCGAACGGGTTATATTACCTTTGTTTTCGCAGGCACTGCCTATTGGTTAAACGTCGTGTCACGTGCCGGCATGCGCCTGCCGTTCTACGTGTTGTTCTCTGCTGCTGCATTATATTTCTTAATCAAGGGTTTAAACTCATCTAACCGAAATGATTTCTTGATTTGTGGGTTGGTGCTTGGTCTGGGCATGTATGGGTACAGCGCTAACAGGATATTGCCTTTCCTAATTTTTGCGGGCGTTATCCTTTTCCTGCTTCATAAAAAATCCCAGGGTTACCGCCGCCAGGTACTTGGGCAAACCGGAATCCTTTTCTTGATCGCGCTGGTCGCTTATTTACCTTTACTGCGCTACAGCATTCAAGATCCAGCGGGGTATGCGGGCCGTATGATCAGCCGTTTGGGTACATCAGGCGCTGTGCCGCCAGCCCAGTTATTATCTACATTCGCCGTGAATAGTTTTGATGCATTGAGCATGTTTTCATGGTCGGCAGGTGTGGTGTGGGTTACTTCGGTTCCCGATTATCCGGCATTGAGTATCATTGCTGGCGCTTTTTTCTATGCCGGCGCCGTCCTTATCCTGCTTCGATATGTTTACAACAGGCGTTGGATGGATATTTTTTTACTGCTTTCCATCCCAATATTATTACTGCCCTCGATCCTTTCCCTGGCTTATCCGGGTGAAAATCCAAACCTTTACCGCACCGGGGGCGCGGCTGTCCCTGTCTTTTTAATCATCGGGCTGGCTTTTGACAGCCTGATGAGCGGGCTTGAAGAGCGTTTTTCGCCTGCTTGGGGCTCAAGCCTGGCCTGGGGCATTTTTACCGCATTATTTATTATGTCAGCAATCTTGAACTACGACTTGGTATTCAACAAATACTACGAGCAGTACCGGCTTTCCGCCCAGAACACGAGCGAAATGGGAGAAGTCATCCGCGGATTTGTGGACACCGGGGGGGATCCGGGCAGCGTCTGGGTTATGGGATACCCGCATTGGGCGGATACAAGACTGGTATCAATAAACGCCGGATACCCCTTCACCGATTTTGCGCTCTTCACTGACCAGATTGGAGATACACGACAATCGCCTGATCCAAAATTGTTTATCGTCCATCCGGAGGATAAAACATCCATTGATACGCTCCTGAAGTTTTATGAAGACGGCTGGTTTCAACGCTATAACGCAGCCGTTCAGGCTAAAGACTTCTTAATCTATTTTGTGCCGGGGAATGAATCAGGTGAATAAGGACCATTCGAATACAAACCGCTTTCAAATCGTAGACCTGCTCCTGGTGGTCGTAATTTTGGCAGCTGGATTTTTGCGCTTGAACGGCCTCTTCTGGGGCGAGAACCAATACCTGCATCCTGATGAACGTTTCCTTGTATGGGTTGGCACAGATATCAGCCCCGTCGAAAGCATCAGTGAATACTTTGACACAGCCAATTCGAGCCTTAATCCCCACAACCGCGGGCATGGCTTTTATGTTTACGGCACCCTGCCGATGTTCATCACACGCTATATCGTGGAATGGGTATATGGTCATTCTGGATTTGCAGAAATGACCCAAGCTGGCAGGTCGTTATCCGCGCTGGTTGATTTATTGACGGTAATACTCGTTTACCTGATCGCTGCGCGTGTCTACAACCGGAGTATTGCGATTCTGGCTGCAGCTTTTTCTGCGCTGGCAGTACTGCAGATTCAGCAATCTCATTTTTTCACCATGGATACGTTCATCAATTTCTTCACCTTCCTGGCATTATATTTCGCGATTACCATCGCTGCGGATAACAGGGTGTGGGATATCCCTTACAGCGCCCAGGATTCTGAGGAGGCTAAAGGCTCAGTCCAAAAATCGGTATCAAATTTCTTTACACACCCACTCTTCTTACCCAGCCTGGGATTTGGCCTGGCGTTGGGAATGGCTGCAGCCTCCAAGCTGAATGCCGCGCCGATGGCGTTGATGCTGCCAGCTGCTTTACTCATTCGTCTGATGCGCTTTCCAGTTGATGAGCGCAAAGAATTCGCCTTTCAAGCATTCTGGTACCTGGTAACAGCAGCAGGGATCAGCTTGGCTGTCTTTCGCATTCTACAGCCTTACGCTTTCAGTGGACCGGGTTTGTTCAACTTGAGATTAAATCCGCAGTGGGTCGCCAATATTCGAGAACTGCGAGCCCAAAGCAGCGGGGACGTGGATTTTCCGCCTGCCATGCAGTGGGCGCGCCGTTCGTTCTGGTTCTCGGGTAAGAACTTGATTCTATGGGGGCTTGGATTACCTCTGGGGATAACTGCCTGGGCGGGTTTTATTTGGGTTGGTTGGAAGATTCTAAAAAGCGTGCTCGAAAAAACGCTTGAGTGGCATAAACACATTTTGATTTGGGGATGGACCGCGTTGTATTTTATCTGGCAGTCATCCTCTCTCAACCCATCCATGCGCTACCAGCTGCCAATTTACCCCACATTAGCCATTCTTGCGGCTTGGTTTATCGTCACCTTATACCTACACGCTAAAAGTCCCTCATCTAATCAGGAACAGGTAGGAGAGGCTGAATCTGCCGGTCGCATGCGGGGCAAAGTAACCACAGCGGCTGTCGTATTCCTTGGAATCCTGGTACTGTCGGTAACTTTTCTTTATGCATTTGCTTTTTCTGGGATATACAGCCGCCAGATCACACGCATCCAGGCTTCTCGGTGGATCTATGAAAATATACCAGGACCGATAAATCTCAGGATCAAAACCGGACAGGGTACTCAGAATCTGCCTTTACCGTATCCCTATGAATTATCGATTACGCCAGGACTGCCCTTTTCGAAGGATTTTGAACCGACCGAGGAAGGTTTTTTAACGGAAGTTTACCTGCCGAATGTAATTAACTACCTGGAAGATCATGAAAAGAAGATCTTGAAGGTGTCGATTCTGGATAGCTCCGACTTGAACACGACCTTAGCAACCTCTTCCATTCGTTCCAGCTTTTCTTCCAGTGAGAACGCCCATAAGGGTGGATATCACCTCAAATTCGAATCACCCGTAAAACTCGAGCGCGGTAAACGTTATCAATTACTGCTGGAAATGCCCGGTGAGAGCGCGGTCATTAAGTTCCCCGGTGATATAACCCTGGGAGTGAAACCTCTCGACGCTGCGTCGAATGATGAAATATGGGAACAGCATGTAAACGCTGGTGAAACCTCGCTTGATTACTACAAACCCCTGACCATCCAATTTAACCCCACTCAATATGGTGCCCTGGAATATATCCTGATTGCAGCGGATTCAAGTGATGATCTATTCCGCATGCCGCTGTCATTCCTTTCAACAATGACAGCGCCCGGCGAACAATTAACGATCCACGAATCTGATATTTCCGTCCAAGCCAGCCCGGATGGCAGGGGTATGCTGCTCATTTTAGAAAATCCCTTCCCGCTGATTCAAGGAGAAGATCATATTCTAAACCTGCAGTTGACATCCGCCGGCGGTGCGGTTGGACTGCAAGGTAAGGGAATAGCTAATGAAGGCGAGTGGGACGACGGTTTACCGCTGCGTATTGATGGTTTTGATGGATTTGGCGGTATTTATCCCCTGGATCTAAATTTTAATATGTACTGGGAGGATAACCCGGAAAAAGCCGGTCGATTTGTACGTATCCTTGATGAAGCGGATTATATTGTTATCAGTTCAAGCCGGCAGTGGGGCAGCTTGCCGCGCATCCCCGAGCGGTTCCCCTTGGTCACCCGTTATTACCGCCAATTGATGGGCTGTCCGCAGGATCGCAGCATCGAATGGTGCTATAACGTCGCACAACCGGGCTCATTTGAGGGAAATCTGGGCTTCGACCTGGTGAAGGTTTTCCAATCCAACCCCGCAGTAGGATCTTTGTCACTTAATGATCAATTTGCTGAAGAAGCGTTCACTGTATATGATCACCCAAAAGTCCTCATTTTCAAAAAGAACGAGCGCTTTCTTATTGATCAGGTAAGAGAGATTCTGGAGACAGTCGACTATACTGAAATCGTGCGCCTGCCGCCTATGAAGTACCCCTCGCAACCAGCCACGCTGATGCTCCCGGATCCCCGGCTTGCAGAACAGCGTCAGAACGGTACATGGTCTGAATTATTCGATCCTGCTGCCATGCAAAATCGATACCCGGTATTGAGCCTGTTAATCTGGTACCTGGCAGTCGCTGTTATAGGATTGGTGACCTACCCAATCCTGCGGCTGGCATGCTCCAGTCTGGCTGACCGGGGTTACCCTTTATCCCGGATTACCGGTATGCTGATATTGAGCTACCTGGTCTGGTTAGCCGGTTCTTTGCGAATCCCCTTTTCCCGCACAACAATCAGTATTGCGCTGGGATTTATGATCACCCTGGGTACCTTGCTTGCTTACCGCTACCGCAAAGAATTGAAGGTTGAACTGCGGGATAATTCTGGCTACTTCCTGAAGGTCGAGTTATTGGTACTCGCTTTTTTCGCTGCCTTCCTGCTGGTGCGAATCGGGAATCCCGATCTCTGGCACCCCTGGAAAGGCGGTGAGAAACCCATGGATTTTGCATACTTCAACGCCGTTTTAAAAAGCACCACCTTCCCACCCTTTGATCCCTGGTTCGCCGGAGGCTACCTGCATTACTATTACTACGGTTTTGTATTGACCGGTGTGCTGGTGAAGTGGCTCGGGATCACTCCTTCCATAGCCTACAACTTGATCCTGCCCACCATTTTCAGCATGATCGCAATGGGAGCATTCTCCCTTGCCTGGAATTTATATTCTTCTAATCATAAAAGGCAGCAAATTCCTGGGGGAGGCAGCAGCCAGACTTTGGAAGATATGCATTTTCAATCCAGGGCTTTTAAACCTCAACCCATCTGGGTCGGACTAGCCGGCGCTTTCGCGATGGCTGTACTCGGTAACCTCGGCGCCGTTCGGATGATCCTGGTTGGATACCAAAAGTTGGTCGCGCCGGGAGGCATAATTGAGGGAAAAAGCCTTCTGACGCGTGGGCTGTGGACTGTTCAGGGTTTTATCCAGTCTATTACGGGCGCCTCGCTTCCTTACGGTATAGGCGACTGGTATTGGCTTCCCAGCCGTATCATCCCTGCCCAGGGCGATGTTGAGCCCATCACCGAATTCCCCTATTTCACAGTTCTTTACGGCGATCCGCATGCCCACCTATTTGCCTTACCCATCTCTTTACTGGTCCTGACTTTATGCCTTGCATTTGTGCTTTCCAAAACCAGGTGGGCAAACCGCTTGGGTATAATCGCCATATTCGTATTATCAGCTCTATCCATCGGTGCGCTGCGTCCTACCAACACCGCCGACTTTTACCCTTATCTAATATTGGGGGCCATATGCATCGGATATCTTTTTTTAAGGTATTCCCAATGGCCGGGGCAAATATCTGGAAGATACCCTGTTTTTGCAAGACTCCCAATCACCATCATGAGAATCGTTGTGGCTGCCGTGGCAGTCCTGTTGCTGGTTTCCTTAACCGAACTGCTTTACATCCCATACTCGACATGGTCAGATTTTGGATATGGCGAATTAGACTTATGGCAAGGCTCGAGGACGCCGCTGTATGCATATCTGACCCATTGGGGTTTATTCCTGTTCGCCATCATTTCGTGGATGATCTGGGAGAGCATACATTGGATGGCATCTACCCCGCTATCATCCATGCGAAAACTTAATCCGTACAAACTTCTGATCGTCAGCGGCATCTTCCTGTTAGCTGTTTCGATCCTGGGTTTAACCATTTTAGGGGTACAAATTGCCTGGTTCGTGCTTCCGCTAGCAGCCTGGGCTGGTATTCTGCTGCTGCGGCCGGACACCCACGACAGCAAACGATTTGTGCTCTTCTTGATTGGCACCGGACTGGTGCTCACACTGGTAGTTGAAATTGTGGTCGTAGTTGGGGATATCGGCCGTATGAATACAGTGTTCAAGTTCTACCTGCAGGTTTGGACCATGTTTGCCGTGAGCGCTGCGGCAGCTTTTGGATGGACGCTGGCTGCCATCGCCGGCTGGAGACCTGGATGGCAGAGAGTCTGGCAGATCGGGTTTCTCGTCCTGGTAACCGGAACAGCGCTTTACCCCATCATGGCCACTGCAGCCAAAGTCAAAGACCGCATGGCGCCTGATGCTCCCCACGCATTGGATGGAATGACCTACATGAACTATGCCACCTATGCTGAATCCTGGGGCGTAATGGACTTAAGCCAGGACTATCAAGCCATTCGATGGATGATGGAGAACGTTTCAGGTTCCCCGGTGATTGTCGAGGCAAATTTGAGGAACCTGTACCGTTGGGGATCGCGGTTTTCGAACTATACTGGTTTGCCAGGTGTAGTCGGCTGGGAGTGGCACCAGCAGCAGCAGAGAACTTCCGTTCCCGGTTCCTGGATAAGCGAGCGTATCGCTGAAGTAGATGATTTTTACAATACCACCGATCTGGAACAAACTAAATATTTCCTGAGGAAATATGATGTGCGCTATATCATCCTGGGCCAGCAAGAACGCGGGCATTATCCCGGTTCAGGGCTGGAAAAATTTGAAGCTGCTGAGGGTGTCTTATGGGATGAAGTCTACCGTGACGGCGATACAGTTATTTATGAAGTGATCGAGGTCTGATTCTTGTTATCTTTTATTGTCTGGTATTTATTTGTCAGTTTGATTGGATTGGTTTCGTTTCCGATTGCCTGGCGCCTGCTGCCAGCGCTGGGAGATCGAGGTTACGCTTTCTCCCGTTCACTTGGCTTGCTGGTCTGGGGGTACATTTTCTGGCTGCTCGCCACACTGGGTATCCTCCAAAACGACGGTACTGGTTTATCTTTTGCATTGGTGCTGCTGCTGATATTAAGCGCATGGTCACTGCGTACGGTACGCATAAAAGAATTCATTTCCTGGCTGCGTTCCCATTTGAAATATATCACCGGGATAGAAATATTGTTTTTGCTTGCTTTTGCGACCTGGACGTTTATACGAGCGATGACTCCTGAAGCTACAGGGACCGAAAAGCCGATGGAACTGGCTTTTATCAATGCGATCAGCCGCTCGAAGACATTCCCGCCTAACGACCCCTGGCTGTCTGGTTATTCGATCTCCTACTATTATTTCGGATATGTATTGACCGCCATGCTGGCGGGAGCCACCGGTGTCTCAGGATCGGTAGCATTTAATCTGGGGATCGCGCTCACCTTTGCCCTGTGTGTAATTGGATCTTACGCACTGGTAAATAATCTTTTGGCTGCAAAATGCGCAAACCTGAATAAAGAGCCGCAGAAATTTTCATTTCTCGGTCTCTTGGGTCCGCTATTCCTTTTAATCGTCAGCAACCTGGAAGGATTCCTGCATGCGTTGCATAATCGCGGTCTTTTCTGGTCCGCAGACGAAAGCGGCAAATTACGGTCATCTTTTTGGACATGGCTGGATATTAAAGATTTGAATCTCCCGCCTGGTGAAGAATTGTCCTGGATACCAACCCGGTTTTGGTGGTGGTGGCGCGCTTCCCGCGTGATTCAGGACTATGACCTGGCTGGTAACGCCAAGGAGATTATCGATGAGTTCCCCTTTTTCTCCTATTTGTTAGCGGACCTGCACCCGCATGTACTTGTAATGCCTTTTGCTTTACTGGCAATGGCCATCGCACTGAACCTGCTGCTGGGCGGCGGGCATGGCAATACCCATTGGACACGGATTAAGCTGGACTTAAGAGTTATTCTTTGGCTGGCAATAATTGGGATCTTAATAGGGTTTGGGCTTTTTATTTCTGGTTTTCATTCACTCAGCATGCTCAAAGCATTTGCAGGGATTGGCTGCGTCTTGGTGGGTATTTTTACCTTAATGCTTTACCGCCAGGAAATCCAAACGCATAAACTGAAAGCCTGGATTTCACCAGGGGCTCATCCCGTTGAAATAGGTAAATCATTAAAGCTGGACCCGCTTGCTTTGGTCAGCGTACCATTCATCCTTGGTTCGATTGCCTTCTTGAATACATGGGATATGCTGCTTTTCCTGTTGTTGATTCCCGGGGCTTATGCGCTCGGCCGGGTAACATCTGACCGGATAAGACTACTGGATGGATTGAAGGAATTTATCTGGCTGGCGATATTTTCGGCAGCAGGAGCGATTTTCTTATACATCCCATTTATCGTTGGCTTCTCTTCTCAGGCTGGCGGAATTATCCCGAACCTGATCTATCCAACCCGCGGCGCGCATTTATGGGTGATGTTTGCCCCATTGCTGTTTCCTATCTTTTCCGTACTGCTTTACCTTCTCGGTACGGCCCGGGAAAAAACAAGTCGGAGGAAAAACATCAAACGGGGAGTGTTAATCACTCTTCTGGTGATTCTTCTCTTAGGCGTATCTAATTTACTTATGGGGATTGCAGCTACTTTCATTCCGCAGGTAAATGAATTATTCCTAGGAATACTTGCCGCAAACGACCTGGCCTCCCTGCTCACAGCAGCTTTCAGCCGGCGCCTGATATCATCCGGGGGGGTGATCACACTGGGGAGTCTGCTGGCGCTCACACTTGCACTGCTGTTGGGCTATGAGAAAAAACAATCCTCATTTAACGAAAACAAGACACAGTCAACAGATCTATACGACACCTACCAGGATTCAAACGCCTACGTTATGCTGCTGATTTTTCTGGGTGCACTGTTCGTGCTGGGACCAGAATTTTTCTATTTACGGGACCAATTTGGATGGCGAATGAATACCATATTTAAGTTTTATTACCAGACCTGGTTGGTATGGTCAATCGCAGCCGCGTATGGATCGGCATTGTTATTAAAAAGACTGGCGAAACCCTGGTCATATATTTTCACTTCAGCATTCATGATAGTCATAGCCATGAGCCTGGTATATCCCGCATTGAGTTTGTGGAATAAAACGGATGGATTCAACACTTCGAGATTAACATTGGACAGCGCGGCCTACTTAAAGGACTCTTCTCCAGATGAATTAGCTGCCATTAATTGGTTAAAAACTGCGCCAATGGGTGTAATCGCTGAAGCAGTCTCGCCTACCGGTGGGAGCTATACAAATTATGGGCGCGTATCTACACATTCCGGTTTACCTGCTGTCCTGGGGTGGATGGGACATGAAAGCCAGTGGCGCGGCGGGAATGCAGAGATGGGATCACGCCAATCGGATATCGAACGGTTGTACTGCTCTCGAAGTTGGGAAGAAACCAGGCAAATTCTGGATGACTATAATATCCGTTATGTTATTCTAGGATCCCTGGAAAGAACCACTTACAAACCAAATCAGGGCAGTTGCGCGGCGGGTTTGGAGGAGTCAAAATTTTTAAAATACCTGGTGCCTGTATACCAGCAGGGCAATATCACCATTTACCAGTATGCATCCAATTAATTTTAAATATCCAGCAATATTCTTTATGGGTTGGAGTACAATTCAACCAGACGAATGAGGATCATCTCATCCGGGCTACTTTGCTGGTCAGGGGCAGATAAACTCCACCGGTAAACAGGTCCTATGTAAAAATTGGTGTTCTTTTATGGAATTACGCAATGTGAACCGTGAAATGCTATTATATGCAATTGCCCTGCTGGTGGGTATTAGCCTGCGTTTTTATAATCTCGGGTCAATACCGCTTTCAGAAGAGGAAGCCAATTGGGCTATGCAAGCCTTGCAGGTAGCAAATCCCGCTTTACAAAACAGGGATTTCACAATTGGCCCGCAGCCTGGATATGTGTTTTTAACAGGATTCCTGTTTACCCTGTTTTCCAGCAGCAATTTCCTGGCACGCGTCTGGCCCGCCTTGGCAGGCTCGGGGCTTATTTTGCTGCCGATCTTATTTCGCCGGGTATTAGGTCCATTTGCGGCATTAACTATGGCATTTGGTTTGGCGATCGATCCAGGTTTGGTTGCAGTGTCGCGGCAGGCAGGTGGAGCGATGATGGCGCTCTCTTTTACGCTGCTGGCAGTTGCGTTGTGGGTGAAAAACCGGGTTAAATCGAGCGGAACGCTGGCGGGTTTGGCATCTTTGAGCGGACCTGATCTATTTAATGGTGTGATTTCACTTACCATCTCATACGTTTTATCGAACTATCGTTGGAAGAAAGGCATCTTTCAAAAGGAAATCGCTGGTGAACCGACCGGAATAGTAAAGCCGCCAGATGGTCTGGATAATAAGCACGCCAATATATATCCTGTAAATAGGCAATCCGTTCACCGCTGGTTTTTGTTTTCAGCCGGAATGGCGGTTCTCATCGTTGGTACATACTTGCTCCAGTATCCCCAGGGACTGGCAGCCTGGTTTAAAACCATACCAGCCTATCTCGGCGGTTGGGTTATCCCTTCCGGAGTCCCAGCGGGACGATTGCTGATCGCTTTATTCGTATTTGAATTATTTGCGCTCATATTCGGAGCAGTGGGGATCGTACGTTGGTTTTTCAATTCTATTGTGGATGGTAAAAGGGATATAAATCCTTTCCTGCCCTTAAGCTTATGGATCCTGGCTGCGCTGCTGATCCTTAGCCTGTATCCAGGCAGACATGTGTCCGGACTGATATGGGTTTGCGTTCCTTTGTGGGCTGCAGCCTCATTGGAACTCTCGCGTTACATGCCTGATAGAAAAATCAGTCCAGCATCGATATTACTCACGGTATTCATTTTTGTCCTGTGCGCGCTTTTATGGAATTCCCTGATTGCATCTGAACAGATGCTTGTGCTTTTCGGTACCATACAAATCGGGATCAGGCTGGCGCTCAGTGTAGGGGTATTGGCGATCGGCGCTTTAACAGTTATCCTGGTGAGCCTGGGTTGGTCCTGGATAACAGCCAGGCGCGGACTTGTGTGGGGGATTTCGGCAGCTTTACTGGTTTACACAATCTCGGCTGCCTGGGGCGCCTCACAGCTCAGAGGTAACCGCCCGCAGGAGCTCTGGTACCCCCCTCCTGGTGTAGGACAGGTGAACCTGCTGAAGAGTACGCTCGAAGACATTTCCAACGGGTTTATAGGATTTCCAAACGAGATTGAAATCCTATCCACCATTCAAACTCAGGCTATGCGCTGGACCCTCCGTGACTTTAAGAACACTCTTTTTGTGCCTATTCTTCCTATTGATGATTTACCCCCGGTAATCATAACAAAAGTGGTCGATAATATTCCCTCAAGAGAGGCATCCTACCGAGGTCAGGACTTCGTCTGGTCAACCCATGCCAGCTGGAAAGGCTCCTATCCAGTGAATTTTATATCCTGGTTTACTTCTCGTGAAGCTCCCCTCGAAAATGAGTATATCGTTCTATGGGTACGCAGCGACCTTTTTCCAGGCAAGGTTGAAAAACCTGCTGACGAAGAATTTAACGAGATACAATAAAAAATCTTGACTCGAATTAAAAACAAACCAATATGATTGAAGACAGTTTGTTTGATGAAAGTATGGATGAAAACAATATGCCAGATGTGAATACATCGGCGCCAAAAGAATCTGATTCGATACCGAACACCATCGCCATTGACGGACCGGCTGCATCCGGTAAATCTACACTCGGCAAGCGGGTAGCCGATAAACTCGGTTACCTATTTTTCGACACAGGTGTTATGTACCGCGCCATCACATGGGTGGCGTTACAAAAACAGGTGGACCTCGAAGATGAAAGCAGGGTAACACATCTCGCGCAGCACACTGCCCTCGATATCCAATCACCTTCCCGTGACGACGGTCGTCAATGCGATATCCTGGCGGACGGAGTGGATATTACTTGGGAGATCCGTACACCTGAAGTTGACCGGAACGTTTCCCTGGTATCTTCGTATGCCGGCGTAAGGGAAGCGCTCACCCTCCAGCAGCGAAAAATTGGAGAACGGGGACAGGTTGTGATGATGGGAAGGGATATTGGCACGGTTGTCCTTCCAGATGCCGATCTAAAAATATATCTGGACGCTTCAGCTGAAGTGCGAGCCCAACGCCGCCACGCTGAAATCCTCAAACGCGGCGAAAAATCGGATCAAGATCAGGTATTGGAGGGTATGCATAAACGTGACAGATTTGATTCAACCCGCAAGATCGCCCCACTTAAACCCGCCGAAGATGCAATTATTATTAATTCAGACAATCTCAATGAAGAACAAGTATTGCTACAGGTTTTATTCTTAATCACTCAAAGATCCAGGCATCAAGAATAGTCCCACCTTCCTAGTGTTCCTACGCAATATTACGCAGTGAAGTTATTTCAATAAATTCCGGTATCATAAATATCATTGTCTTCCTTGGTGCAAGATCACATTTACTCCGTTATATTGATAGGTGTACCGGATTCTAATTCAACAACACTGAGAAACAAAAAAGATGATGCCTGCCCAGTCCCCTAAACCTAGAAGCGCAGCGATTCAAACTGATATTACTCGACTTCCTGGACTTGGCACACTGAGAAGAATTTACCGGAAGTGCTTAAGAGAATTGACCCGTGTGCTGTTATGGCTGTTTGCTGATGTACGCGCGGCTGGATTGGAAAATGCGCCCCTTACCGGACCAGGGCTGATCATCTCAAATCATCTTGGGGATGCGGATGCACTGCTAGCTATCGTTTATTCACCGGCTCACCTCGATTGGTTCGTCAAAGCTGAACTCCTGGGATTTCCAGTTCTTGGTAAACTAATAGACATGTACGGAGTGATATGGGTGCATCGCGGGCAGCCTGACCGCGCCGCACTGCGAGCGGCTCTGCAGGGATTGGAGCAGAGACGTTTAATCGCGCTTGCTCCTGAAGGGCGTGAAAGCCTGACTGGAGCCTTGGAGGAAGGCACTCATGGTGCCGCATACCTGGCGTTGAAAAAAGATGTCCCGCTTTATCCCGTAACGTTCACCGGGACAACGAACAAAGAAATCTTCAGCAATATGAAGCGCTTCAAACGCACGAAAATGTCGATAACCTTCGGGGCATCGTTTAACCTTCAATCTGCAATTAATCGACGAGCTGCAATTCGGATGGGTACACAAAAGATTATGTCCAGGTTGGCACTTCAACTTCCGCCCAATCTGCGTGGAGTATACCTGGATCGTATGGAGATCATTGATGGCAGTTAATATCCTGGAAACCCAATTATTAACCGACTCGGGGAATTATGAACACGATCGTTTAGAAAACCGGCGCCGGTTTCTTCGGTTCCTGTTAAAAAATATCGGTTTTACTTTAATCGCAAAGATCGACAAAGTAGATGGATTGGAAAATGTCCCTGAAACTGGACCCGCTTTATTGATGATCAATCACATCGCCTTCATAGATCCCTTTACGGTAATCAATGTTTTGCCGCGCAATATCGTACCTTTGGCGAAAATTGAGGTCTACAATTACCCAATCGTTGGCATATTCCCGAAGATCTGGGGGGTAATACCCGTCCGAAGAGAAGAATTCGACCGGCGAGCTGTGAAATTAATCTTTGAAGTGCTGAATGCTGGTGAGATTGTATTAGTGGCGCCAGAAGGAACGCGCAGTCCAAAAATGCAGCGTGGCAAAGAAGGCGTGGCGTATCTTGCCAGCCGCAGCGGTGTTCCCATCGTACCTGTAGCGATATCGGGCACCGATGGTTTTCCAGCCCTACGATTCACAAAACCATGGTCTGGCCCCGGCGCGCATATCCGCTTTGGACGTCCATTTCATTTTCGAGAATCTTACCAACGGGCAAATTCACACCAGTTGCGGAAAATGACAGATGAAGCCCTGTACCAGCTGGCATCCATGCTCCCTGCAAAACAGCGCGGGGTGTATTCTGACATGTCAAAAGCAACTACCGAAACAATTGAGTTCCGGTAGAATCGTTTTTTATAGTCAACAATGCTATAATTTGATCGTCGATTAAACAACACTCAAACTTTTAGGGCATTGGATGTTAATCCTGATCTCCATATTCTCAACATCACCTTATGTAACATTGCCGCAAGGTCTTTTTGGATGGTCAGGGTGGCTGCTCTTCCTAGTCATAAATGTTTTTTTGTTGAACAGATGGAGGAGGTACAATAAAAACTGGGGAGGAAATCAAAGGTTCCTGTTTATCCTGCTGGTTTTAGCCATACCAATTTGCGCATTAACCCTCGCTGTTCAACTGCAGCCCGGCGCATTCCTGTCGTTTTTACCATTGGGAAGCAGCCTAGTCGTAATGCTGCTGACTGCGCTTCCATGGATGCTGGCGGCTGGTTTGTTCGGAATTACACCAGCCGCGGTTATTGGATTAGGGGTTGGTATCTTCCAATCCCTGTGGCTTACGCATAACCTTTTCACACCGCTTGAAATTGCATTATTAGCCATACTTTTCAGCGCAGGGATCTCCCAACGTTACCGAACCAAGTTCTTCAGATTGCTGGAACATCCGCTGTTTGCAGCTGTATGTATAGCGATAATTTACCCGTTTATTAACCTGTTAATCCTGTTTTTCTCATCATCTGGAACGGTAGTTGAGCGGCTGGACTTTACGTTCTTTTACCTGTTGAGTTCTTCTCTTGCGGTTGTTTTCCCGATATTAATTGGGGGCGGGATAACAGAGATCATCGCCAGAGCAAGACCCGGTTATTGGGGGAGCAGCGGGCCGCTGACAATTTCGCCGATAGAGAAGAGTCTTAAGACGCGCTTGATCTACTATATGATCCCAATCGCGCTGGTTTTAATTTTTTCACTCGTGCTCGGCAACTGGATTGTGGCTAACAATGCTGCGCAGGATATCATTAAAACGCGCATGTCTGACGTCGTTGAGTTCGCTGAAGAAAGCCTGATATTTTTTGTCGAATCGGGTTCGAGTCAAATCTACAAAATTGCCTCAGATTCGCGTTTAAGTTCATCCGATAAGGATGAAGTGCTTAACGCGCTGCAAGAAAATTATCAGGAGACATCCTTTTTTAATGAACTGATCGTATTCGACGCTGCTGGATCGGTGATTTCACGTACTGGAATTGAGACAACACCCTCTCAACTCGAATATGAAGCCAAAAATGGGGATATCACAAGCGTGATACAGAATGCGCAGCAAACCATGGAAACATATCCCGCTGGTGAAGATGTGCCTTCAGCCGGTTTGTCTTTCATTGTCCCCCTTTACGATGAAAATAGAGTCCCCAGCAGGGTATTAGCAGGTAGAAGCGATTTTTATTCAAACCCGGCTGGACGCCAGGTATGGAATGCCTTGAATAAGATAGCGGAATTTGATGGTCAAGGTTTGCTGATCGATGAAAAATACCGCATCCTAATTCACCCAGACCCTGCTTTCAAATTTTCCGTATACTCAGGTCCTATCTCAGAAGGGTATTACCAGGAAAAGGTTCCTTCGCAAGAACTCTCACCGAATGGTAAACCGCAACTGGTCTATTTTTCTGAAATAGAAGGTTTCCCGTGGGCTTTCGTCTCAACCGTGCCGTTACAGCAATTACAAAAGAATACCCTAGAAATCATTGCGCCAATGCTGTTGATGATCGTTCTATTATCAATCGCGTTGGTCGCGACCCTGTTGTTTGGCGTTCGGGTGATCTCGGGTTCGTTAGAAAGCCTGGCTCGAGTTGCCGGCCGCATATCTGAGGGGAGATTGAATTACCCCTTATCAACCAAAGGGGCAGACGAAATCGGCCAATTGCGCCGTTCATTCGAACAAATGCGTTCGAGCCTGAAAGACCGCCTGGAGGAATTAAACCGCCTCCTGGAAGTCAGCCAGGGCGTAGCATCGAGCCTGGATTTTTCAACAGCGGTCGACCCTGTACTCGCATCCGCATTGTCTCTGGGAGCAAGTTCAGCCAGGGTCGTGTTGAAACCAGACGTACTGCCAGAATTGGAAGGTTCCTCATCAGAACCAATTACACAGGGAGCCGGACCAGCAGCAGAACTATACACTGATCTCGATCCACAAATCCTGTACTTTATCGGTCAGCAAGATCAATTAGAACGCCTGGTCCTGCCGGATGTACGCCGTCCGCGCCTGTTCGATTTACCAAGCGATGCGCCTCATCCAGCATCTCTGCTGGCAGTCGCTCTGCGCCATGACTATACCTACTATGGTGTGTTATGGATTGCATACGATGAGCATCACGAGTTTTCGGAAGAAGAAGTGCGCTTTTTAATTACCCTGGGTGGTCAAGCTGCGACTGCTGCTGCAAACGCCCATTTATACCTGCAATCTGAGATCGAAAGGCAGCGTCTGGATGCAATTCTGTCATCCAGCCCCGATCCAATCCTAGTTACCGACCAGGGAAACCGCTTGATGTTAGCCAATCCTGCCGCCTGGCAAGTTCTACAGATCGGGATCGAAAACGATTCTGACCAGCTCATCGAAGAGATACTCCCCGATAAAGATCTGGTTGAGCTGATGCTGTCCAGAACGGAAGGCGCCCAGGTAAAAGAAATTGGTTTTCCCGATGGAAAAGTTTATCTCGCCACTGCTACCACAGTTATTTCTCAGCAAACAAAAGTAGGACGTGTGGGCATCTTGCGCGACATTACCGCGCTGAAAGAACTGGATACACTCAAATCGGAATTCGTTTCTACTGTCAGTCATGATCTGCGTTCCCCATTAACCCTGATGCGCGGCTATGCAACTATGCTTGAAATGGTGGGTGAGTTGAATGAACAGCAAGAGAATTATGTCCGGAAGATCGTTGGAGGTGTGGAAAGTATGACTCACCTTGTAAATAATCTTCTGGATTTAGGTCGCATTGAATCAGGTATCGCCTTGAATCTGGAATTAATCTCCCCCAGTGTTTTGGTAAACCAGCTGGTTTCTTCTTTGAAGCTGCAAGCGATACAGAAGCGCATCGAGCTGGTTACTGAATTCGAAGAAGACCTGCCTGAAGTGGAGGCGGATAAAGCCCTCTTGCAGCAAGCACTGCATAATTTGATTGAAAATGGGATCAAATTCTCCCAATCTGATGGAAAAGTTACCATCTCGGCCAAATCAACCCACAAAATTATGATTTTCAGAGTAAATGACAGCGGTATCGGGATATCACCAATGGACCAGCAGCACTTGTTTGAAAAATTCAACCAGCTCACCCACAAATCCAGGGAGGATAAAAGGGGAAGCGGTTTGGGACTGGCCATCGTAAAATCGATAGCCGAACGGCATGGCGGCAGCGTGAAAGTAAAAAGCCAGCTCGGAAAAGGAAGCACCTTTTTCCTCGAATTACCTCTGCGTCAACCGTCAAAGACATAAAGAAATGTTAGACTATTGTTAGTAATTTATCTAAACCTTGACCAAAACTGGTATATTTCGATATAATTCACCTATAAAAATTAGATTAAGTGGAGAAAATTCATTAAGCGCATGAAAGATTGGGTCACGCGCTTGGTTTTGTTCGTCATTTAAGAACATTGTTAAACGGTCACGTCCCCTGGTAAATATTGGATCGAAAAAATATCTTTTGTTATTTATTCAGCGAGTTCACCCAAAAATGATCATCGAGGGAAAGACAAGCTCGCGATAGGGCTGAATTTGTCTACATACCTTTTTCGGAGGCATCTATAGTGGAAACCAAAGGGTTAACAGCGTTACGTGTAAGTCTGGCATCTCCCGAGACCATTCGCAGCTGGTCTTACGGAGAAGTACTTAAACCGGAAACCATAAATTATCGTCGTCTAAGACCTGAAAAAGACGGGTTATTTTGCGAAGCGATTTTTGGACCTACCCGGGATTGGCAGTGCTACTGTGGGAAATATAAGAATATCCGCTACAAGGGTATCGTATGCGATAAGTGCGGCGTCGAGGTAACTCGCTCTTCCGTTCGCCGGGAACGGATGGGACATATCTCCCTTTCTGCGCCCGTTGCTCACGTGTGGTATACGCGCCGTATCCCGTCATATCTAGGACTGCTGCTTGATATCTCCCGTCGAAATTTGGACCGGGTCCTGTATTTTGCGCAGTATGTAGTTACATTTGTGGATGAAGAAGCGCGCCAGAAAGGCTTGGCACGCCTGGAAGAGAGTTCCGATGAGTTCGAAAGAGAACAGGCTACCAAGGCAAACGCGCATCTCGCTGAAATTAAAGCTGCCCTGGACCAGCAATTAGACGAACTTTCCCAGGAAGAGGCTGAAATCGACAAGCGCTTTGACGAGTTGCTCGCCGAAAAGATCGATCCGGTTATGAAAGCCGGACAGCGCATTGAAACCTCGATCTCCGAATCGATGGGGGAACCCGCTCGTTCCGAGATCCATTTTCCTAACTCAGACGAAGTAATCGTCAAAAAAGGCGAGCAGATTAAAAATAAACATCTCAGTGCGGTACAGAAATTCGTAAAAAAACACCTCGAAGAGATGGAAAATGAACTGAAAGACCAGAAAGAATCCGAGCTCGAAAATATACGCTTACAAAAAGAGACCATTAAAGCCGGCGCCGACCTTAAGATGGAGGAGATTCGCGGCATCCTGGATGATCAAACCGAAGCAGGCCGGGAAGAGAATAAGCGCCTGCGAAGTGAACTGGTTGAACTCCAGCCGCTTACTTTTATGGGTGAAAGCCGCTTCAGGGAACTACGTTCGCGATGGGGGCAGGTTTTTCGAGCTGATATGGGAGCGGAAGCTTTCTTTGATATCTTGCGCCGGGTAGACCTGGATAAACTGGCTGAAGACCTTTGGCATGAAGTACGCACCTCACGAAGCAAGCAGAAACGTAATAAAGCCAATAAAAGATTAAAAGTAGTTGAAGCCTTCCGCCGCTCAGGCAACCATCCGGAGTGGATGATCATGACAGCGCTGCCAGTTATCCCTCCCGACCTTCGACCTATGGTGCAGTTGGATGGCGGTCGTTTCGCAACTTCCGACTTGAATGACCTTTACCGGCGCGTGATCAACCGAAACAATCGTCTCAAGCGTTTATTGGAATTAGGGGCGCCTGATGTAATCGTCCGCAATGAAAAACGAATGCTCCAGGAAGCGGTTGACTCGCTCATTGACAACTCACAGCGCGGTAAAGCGCTTTCGCGACGCGGGCGTCGTGAGTTAAAATCATTGAGCGACATGCTGAAAGGTAAAAAAGGACGATTCCGGAGAAACCTGTTAGGAAAGCGGGTGGACTACTCAGGACGCTCGGTGATTGTGGTTGGTCCAACGCTGAAGCTTTACCAGTGTGGTTTACCGAAAGCGATGGCGCTCGAGCTGTACCGGCCGTTTGTTATATCACGACTGGTATCTCATAATTATGCAGCCAATGTCAAAGGCGCAAAAAGGTTCATAGAACGCAACCGGCCCGAAGTTTGGGAGGTGTTGGAAGAGGTGATCAAAGAACGTCCAGTATTATTGAATCGAGCCCCCACCCTGCACCGCCTGGGAATTCAAGCTTTTGAACCCATACTGATTGAAGGCAGCGCTATCCAACTACACCCTCTGGTAACCACGGCCTTCAATGCAGATTTTGACGGCGACCAGATGGCAGTTCATGTACCTTTGTCTCAAAAAGCGGTTCAGGAGGCGAGAGAATATATGCTCTCATCCAGAAATCTTCTGAAACCTGCTGATGGCGAACCAATCATCAGCCCATCGAAAGATATGGTACTTGGCGTTTATTATTTAACCAAGAAAGACAACCGGAAACATTTGGGTGATGGACGCATTTATTCGAACATGGATGAAGTTGAATTGACTTACAACCTGAAAATGGCTGACATCCACGCCAATATCAAGCTGCATGCCAATACCTGGTATGACGATCAGGGTAACCGCCTGGAGAAACCAGAAATGCGGTTAATCGATACAACCGTTGGTCGAGTGATTTTCAACCTGGTTCTTCCTGAAAATATGCAATTTGTAAATGAAACGCTTGAAAAAGGTGGCATCAAAGATCTTATTGCGGATCTGTATGAAACCTGTGGAGAAGATCTCACACCGGAAGTTGCAGACCTGATCAAGGATATCGGCTTTAAATATGCTACCGTTTCAGGATACTCGCTGGCGGTTTCCGATATAACCATACCAGAGGCAAAAAAGGAGATAATCGACCAAGCTCTCCAAGATGCTGAAAGCGTTATGAATGATTTCCGCCGTGGGCTTTTGACCGAACAGGAACAAAATGAGCGCGTGATTGAAATTTGGCAGGCAACCACAAACCAGGTCGCGCAAGAGGTGAAAGAATCCATGGATCCGGATGGCAATCTCTCTGCTCAAGCAATTTCAGGCGCCACAAAAGGTGGTTTCGGCCCGATTTCCCAGCTGGCTGGTATGCGCGGTCTGATGGCAGATCCATCCGGTCGTATTATTCCACTTCCAATCCGTTCGAATTTCCGCGAAGGATTAACTGCCTTGGAATACTTTATATCCACACACGGCGCCCGTAAAGGTTTGGCGGATACTGCCCTTCGAACAGCGGATGCCGGATACCTTACTCGCCGGTTGGTGGATGTGGCGCAGGATATCATCATTAATGAGGAAGATTGCGGCACAGAAGACGGTACAACCATCAAGCGTTCGGATGACGTTGCCGGTCAGCCGTTCAGCAGCCGTCTGCTCGGTCGAATCGTTGCCGAGAATGTGGTTGATCTGGAAACGGGTGAAATACTGGTCGAAAAAGATCAATTGCTGGATTACCGTACAGTGAGAGAATTTGTGTCATCGAATGTTGAAGAAGTCAAATTACGTTCACCGCTAACCTGCGAGTTGAAACACGGAATTTGCGCCAAATGTTACGGAATGGATTTAGGGCGCGGGAAAATGGTCAACATCGGTGCAGCCGTAGGTATCGTTGCCGCACAATCGATTGGCGAACCCGGCACACAACTGACCTTGAGGACGTTTCACACCGGCGGCGTTGCAGCCGGTGGGGATATCACTACCGGTCTCCCGCGTGTGGAAGAGCTGTTCGAAGCCCGCAAAGCGCCAAAAGGTGAAGCTGTAGTATCGGAAATTGGGGGCGTTGTTCATGTTACCCAATCAGACCGCTACACGGATTTACGCATCGCCCACGTAGAGCACAGCGAAATGATCAGTGATGAATACGACCTGCCTGAAGGTTGGACGATTGCTGTGGAAGATGGTTCTGAGGTTGAAAAAGGAGATACCCTCGCATATCAGAGCGAAGACGCGACCATAAACGCGCAGAATGGCGGGCGTGTGCGTATTGAAAGGTCGGATGGTAAAGATGATGGGGGGTCTGCTGGTGATCAGGTGATCGTATCCTACGAAGACCGTGAAGAGGTTGATTACGATATCCCGTCCACCGCCAGGGTATTGGTAAAGGACGGCGACCACATCGAGGCGGGCCAACCTATCACAGAGGGTTCGATTAACCCGCATGGGATTTTGCGCATCCAGGGGCGCCGTGCGTGCCAGGTATACCTGATGACTGAAGTCCAAAAAGTCTATCGTTCACAGGGGCAGAATATCAATGATAAACATTTTGAGGTGATCATCCGAAAAATGTTATCCAAGGTGCAGATAACCCGCCCCGGTGACTCTAAATTCCTGCCCGGTGACTTGGTGGATTATCTAGAGTTGAGGAACGAAAATGATGCTTTATTATCTGAAGGGAAAGAACCCGCTAATTTTATCGAAATCCTTTTAGGTATCACCAAAGCGTCGCTTGAAACCGAATCCTTCCTGTCGGCATCTTCATTCCAACATACGATTAAAGTACTGGCAAATGCTGCCATCGCTGGAACAGATGATTTACTTTATGGTTTGAAAGAAAATGTGATCATTGGCAAACTTATACCAGCTGGTACCGGTTTTAACAAAGGCCGCATTGCCTTAGAACAAAAATCCGAAGCGCTGGAAGAACTTCCCCTTGTGGATATCGTGCCTGGTGACAAAGCATCTGAAGACGAAGTTCTTGAAGAACAAGTAGTTGAAGAAGTCACTTCGAAAGAAGTTGCACCTGAAGATACAAAAGAAGCAGATATTACAGATGTGGAGTTAAGTGTAGCTGATTAATATCCTTACATAATCCATAAAAATAAGGCTGTCTAAAAAACCTGGATATGTCATTATGGCATGCGTCTGGCGTGAGCGAGTGAATGTAGGGCATATTTTCTTAAAATTCTCTTGTACAAAAATTTTCAGGAAATATATCACTCTCAACCGCACAGATTCAGGCGCTTTCCCTTATTGCTACCATAATGCGAAAGTGTGTAAAATTTTTTAGAACAGCCTTTTGTATTATGGAATTCTATTAATATTCTCCCTTTATTATCATCGATGATGGAAAACTTTGATCAAACAGATACCCAACCTTTGGAGAACGAATTAGAAGACACCAGTCCCTTGGGTATTAATAATGCCGGTGCGCAGAAATTAATTTTTCGAGGTTTCCCACTCTGGTTGGTGGGGATCCTGGCTGTATTCGTGATTGGATTTATGCTTACAGTGGGGGGCGTTGCCGGTTACCAATCCGGAAAACAATATTTAAATAACACCTCTTCGAATTTATCCAACCAATCTTTACAAGAACAATATGACCTTGGCGTTCAAAATTTTCAAGCCGGTGAATATGAATTAGCGCTGCAAAGGTTTCAATATGTGCTTACACAGGATCCGGGTTATCCGGGAATAACCGACAGGATTGCTGATGTGATGCTGATTGTCTACGCCACAGCCACACCAATTCCTCAAGCGACTGCCATCCCAGCCACAGCGACCGCCGACATGCGCCCGGTTGAGGAATTATTCAACCAGGCTCAAATTAAAATAAACAATCAAGATTGGAGCGGGGGTATTGACACACTGCTGGCATTACGCAAAGCAGACCAGAATTACCAGGTCGCTAGAGTTGATGGACTCTTATATATAACCCACCGCAATAGAGGTGTTGATAAAATCCTGAACCAGCGCGACCTGGAAGGCGGGAATTATGACCTGGCAATTGCCGCCAAGTTTGGCCCGCTCGATAGAGAAGCAAATTCAGCCAGAGAATGGGCGCGTTTATATATCATTGGATTGAGCTTCTGGGAAGTCCATCCGGAGCAGGCTGTGTTTTATTTTGGTCAGGTAGCCTCCTCCGCGCCGTATCTAAGTGATGCATCAGGATGGACAGCAACCGAGCGCTACCGGGTCGCCTTGATGCAATTTGCCGGTTTTCTTTCCAACCGTGGAAATTGGTGCGCCGCCCAACAGCAGTATGAACTTGCATTAGCTGTACGGCCTGACGAAAATGTTCAGGCGCTGGCGGAAGAAGCCGCAATAAAATGCTCACCACCCACTCCTACCGAAATAATAACGGAACTGCCGCCCACACCATCCGTTACTGAGGCAGCGCCCCCAACCAACCAGATACCGCCCACCACCCAGGCGCCACCGGATACAGAAATACCTCCGGGTACAGTTGTACCCCCAACCACTGAAGCGCCCGCTACCACTGAATCACCACCAACGACGGAAATACCGCCTACCACAGAACCGCCGCCAGAGACTACCGAACCCGTGGTAACCACTGAGGCGCCCGTGACTACCGAACCGCCAGTGACAACCGAATCTCCGGATGTGCCTGAAATACCGTCTCCACAATCGACCCGGCAGGTGGAGGAACCTCCTACAGAGGAATCATCATAAAGTCCAGATCTCAAACTGGATCGATTAAAAGAAATTTATTCCATGCAAGATAACGGTAAAAAAACATTGAACAAGCGTTCAGTCCTGAGGATTCTTATTCCTGTAGTTATTGTGGGTCTGGTTTGCATTTCCGGGTTTATTTCCTTTTTCGCGGCGCGTGAATTGGTTATCTGGTATGCAGACTCCAACACTTCTACTGGACCTGCTTTCCCCCAATCTACCGGCACAATTATTTTAAACGAGCAGGGAACGCCCATGCCTCCTGAGATCAACCCTGAAATTGGGTATGCTGAAATAGCGCCTTCACTGAACCCATGGGATGGGGCTGGCAGGGTAACGATCCTATTGCTGGGACTCGATTACCGCGATTGGGCTTCAGATGAAGGTCCTTCTCGCAGCGATACGATGATGCTCCTGACGTTGGACCCATTGACGAATACAGCAGGCATGATGTCTATACCACGCGACTTGTGGTCGGCAATCCCCGGGTTCCAGCATGGCAAGATAAATACAGCCCACTATTTAGGTGAAGCGTATAATCTGCCAGGGGGCGGACCAGGTCTGGCAGTAGATACGGTCGAGCACCTGCTGGGTGTGCCAATCAATTATTATGCTCAAATCGATTTTGATGCCTTTGTACGCTTTATCGACGAGATCGGGGGAGTAAAGCTGGATGTCCCGCAAAAGATCAAGATCGACCTGTTGGGGGACGGCCACAAGACGATTAAGACCCTCCAACCAGGCGTACAGCGGCTTCCCGGTGAATGGGCTCTGGCTTATGCCCGCGCTCGTTATACGGAAGGCGGTGATTTTGACCGCGCCTTCCGCCAGCAGCAAGTGATCCTGGCTATTCGCGATCAAATCTTGAGCTGGGAACTTCTACCAACGTTAATAACCAGCGCCCCGACCCTTTTCAAAGAAATTTCTGCCGGCATAAACACCAACTTGAGTCTGGATGAAGTGATCAAACTCGCCCTACTGGCGCAGTCGGTTCCTGAAGAGAACATCCAGAAAGGAATTATTGACAAGGATTATGTGCTCTTCGGAACATCTCCGGATGGGTTGAATATCCTCATCCCGCTACTGGATAAAATCCACCTGCTGCGGGATCAGATTTTCACCACATTTGGACTTGGTCCAGAGACGCCCGGGGATTCAACAGAACGGATGGCTGCCGAAGCCGCGGGTGTTGCCCTGTACGATGGCAACGGCGCTCCCGAAATCCTGACCCGGACGGGTAATTTCTTACGCGATCAGGGGATGAACATCGTCCAATCCTCCCCGGCGAGTGAAAACTACGCATCAACCACCATAGTTGACCACACCGGAAACCCTTTTACGCTCCAGTACCTGGTCGATTTAATGTCCCTCAACCCTAATCAAATCCGATCCCAGTTTGATCCTAACAGTCCCGTTGACATTGAACTTTTCCTTGGCACGGACTGGGCAGCCAGCAACCCGCTTCCCTGATATCGCCCGTAAATCCTGACGCTTGCCAAACAGCAATTCAATGCAGTAATTCCCACGGACACCCGGGGCTGTCCCGATAGTTTTAGCGCGGGCTTCAGTCACCGTGGGATATCCTTAACCGCAAGATACCTGCACTGTCTGGGGTACCTCGCTTCGGTAGGCCGAAGCTTGCCCGACATTGTTGTTCAATATGAACGTGAGGTTATTTTGCGATAACCTGATCAGGATAATCCATCAAACCCAAAGAATAATGATTAAAAATTAAAACAAAAAGTCATCCTTGATATGGATGACCTTTTGTTTATATATAACTTAATTTTTGATGTTGCACTTTTATTCAATACCGCCAGCGGCAACGTTACGGCTGCGCTCTATGGACTGCAGCGCCAGATAACGTTCACCAAATTTGTCGATAGCCAGCATCTCGTTATCGTACTGGTCGCCATGGCGTTCTTCGTCATCGATCAAACCTTCAAATACCTGTTTCGAAGCTGCGTCGTTATTAGCGGAACATTCGTTCGCCCAGATATTGTAATCTTTGGCGCTGTCGACTTCCATCTGTTTCGCCAGCGCTAACATTTCACGCACATCGTGGATCTTTTGGACTTCCATGGAAGCTGTCATTTCCACCTCTCCGTCCAGGAATAAAATCCGCTCAGCGCAGCGCTCAATATGATCCATCTCCTCGATAGCGGTCTTTTTAAACAGTCCAGCTAAAAGATCATAACCCTGGTCGTCGCAGTGAAAATGGAAAAACATATACTGGTGTACAGCCGATAATTCATCACCTACCGCTTTGTTTAGTAATTCGATACTTTTTTCGTGCATTTTGTTTACCTCCAAATTATTCTAATTAGTTATTTTCCCACTTTCAAATTATAATCCAAGATAAATGGATAATGTTGAAGAATTTACGATTGCCTTCTCCCAACACTGTGCAACACACAAATTTTCAACAACTTTTGATATGTATGCCCAAACATACCTTTGGCAGCCCGGACTTTTTTAGCCACAAGTGGTAAATTTCTTTTTTCTAGAATGGAGGGTTGAACTCATCAATTCTGATAGAATATTCTTTGAAAAAAATCCCCTTTTGAAAATTTATAATCATTTCGATACTACATTCTCCAGAAAGGACGAATACTTAATTATGTGTGGAAGATTTTCACTGAATGCAGATCCGACCCAACTTAAAAAAATGTTTCCCTGGTTGACAATACCGGACGAGATGCAGCCGCGCTACAACGTCGCCCCCTCCCAACCCGTAGCGGTCGTACCGAATGATGGTCAGAATAAATTGGACTTCTTTGTTTGGGGGTTGATCCCCTCCTGGGCGAAAGATCCAAACATGGGCAGCCGCATGATAAATGCCCGTTCTGAGACTGTTGACCAAAAACCATCCTTCCGGGCGGCATTCCGCCGCAGGCGCTGTCTGGTTCTGGCTGATGGATTTTACGAATGGAAGCGTATCCCCGGAACGAAATCGAAAACACCTATGTATATTAAACTAAAATCGAACGAAACCTTTGCGTTGGCCGGTCTTTGGGAAATCTGGCATGCGAAAGATGGTTCTGAAATACGTTCATGCACGATTATCACTACTGAGCCGAATGAATTTCTACGTGATATTCACAATAGAATGCCGGTCATTCTAAATCGTGAGGTCTACCAATTCTGGCTGGATCCGGGAGAACCTGATACGGGTGAACTGAAAGCTCTTTTGCTACCTTACCCTGCAGATCATATGACTGCTTTTCCGGTTTCTAAAACTGTTAACAATCCGGCGAATGATTTTCCGGCTTGTATCCAACCAGTTAAAGATACCTCGCAATTATTTTAATGCGTGGAATTGAACTCCTGAAAAAGAAATTTCAGTTATGCCGAATGAATTGTTTGCGAAAATAACTGCAGCGTATCACTGGGCAAACAAGCGCACTGGTGGAATCTTTGAAATTATTGTTATTGTAGCTAAACGATTCGACCAGGAATATGGCGCCCAGGCTGCTGCCGGTATTTCTTATTTCGGAATTTTTTCGTTATTCCCGCTGCTATTATTCCTGGTGTCTGTGCTCGGTTACTTCCTGGATCGATTTGGGTCACCGATACAGGTTGCAGAATTTATCACTAGGGCAATCCCCATATCCAACGACCTTGTATACAGCAACCTGGTTCAAATCCTGAATGTGCGCGGCATTGGTGGAATCATTGGTATTCTGGGTCTGATTTGGGCTGCTTCGAGTGTTTTTACCACCGCATCGCGCAATATCAACCGCGCCTGGCCAAATGCTCCTAACCGCAACATCCTTGAGCACCGCTTATTTGCAGTGGTAATGATCTTTACGCTTTTAATATTTTTCGCAGCCTGGATATTCTCAAATGTCGTCCTCAGCTTGATCCCAAAACTTGTATTCCCGCTGGTCGGGGAAATCTATTTATTTGAGGAACCCATCTGGAGTTTTATCGGAACCTGGATCCCCTGGGTACTGGGATTTTCAATTCTCCTAGTAATCTACTACTTGCTGCCAAACACAAAAGTTAAATGGAGCGAAGCACTGTGGGGCGCGGCGATCGCTAGTATTCTGATTAATCTTGCTACCAGGATATTCACCTGGTTTCTCGGCAGCGGTATGGCTGCCTTCGAAGTAATCTACGGATCGCTTGGAGCAGGCTTAGCGTTAGTCACCTGGGTTTACGTTTGCGCGGTGATCGTCCTTATTGGAGCCCATATCAGCGCGGCTGTCGCCCAGGTAACTCGCATTGATAAAAAGGTCCATCACCCTCCGGACACGACTTGATAACCCATTACATATGAACGAACCAGCAAATCCTTCACACTTTATGACCGATTCTCTGCGCCAGGCCCCATGGGGGGCAGCCGCTGCCAGAATTATGGCGGCAGGTATTCAGGCAGTTGAACCCGGCAGGGCTGTGAGAGAATCCATGCAGCTTAATGGCGATATTTTGATAGTTGGCAGTCATGATATTGATCTTTCGAAGATCAAGCGCGTTTTTATCATCGGCGCAGGTAAAGCTGGTTATCCGATGGCGCAAAGCGCCCGGGAGATAATTGGACCGCGTCTCGATAAAGCGCATGTCATTGTAAAAGAAGGGCACATTTCTAAACGCGTTAAAGCGATTTCTGAAGGGGGGCCCAGACCTGGAACTGCTAGCGCTCCAGGACCGGGTACTATTAATTTTTATGAAGCCGGGCACCCAATCCCTGACGAACGCGGGGTAACAGCAACGCGCCAGGTAATCGGACTTCTTTCGCTCACCAGGCCGGATGACCTTGTTATTGGCTTGATATCCGGAGGCGGTTCTGCGCTGTTGACCTCGCCTGTTCCCAACGTTTCACTGAAGGATTTGCAGGTATTAACGACCAAATTGTTGGGTTGCGGGGCAACAATCAACGAGATCAACAGCCTGCGCAAACATCTGGATCAGGTTAAAGGAGGTGGATTAGCCAGAGCTGCTGCGCCAGCTTCGATTGTGACGCTCATCCTTTCGGATGTCGTTGGCGATCCGCAGGATGTGATCGCCTCGGGACCTGCAGTTCCGGACACCTCAACATACGCTGACGCATATTCGGTCCTGGATAAATATAATATGGTAGAACAGACTCCGAGTTCGATAATCAACCATCTAAAGGCAGGGAAAGCCGCCCAGATCCCCGAAACACCCAAACCCGGTGACGAAATTTTCGATAAAGTACACAATGTAATTATCGGCAGTAATATACAAGCATGCCAGGCTGCCGTGCGGCAAGCCCACCAAGAGGCTTTCAACGCACTGCTGCTCACGACCTGGATGCAGGGAGAGGCGCGCCAGGCGGGTCCCTTTTTAGCAGCGATTCTGCGGCAAGTAAACACTTCAGACCAGCCAACAGCTCGCCCCGCTTGTATTATCGCCGGTGGTGAGACGATCGTAACACTGCGCGGCAGCGGTAAAGGCGGGCGCAACCAGGAGCTTGCTTTAAGCGCGGTCCGCGATCTGAGTGGTCTTGAAAATTCAGGTTTGATCGCCCTGGCATCGGATGGCGGTGATGGACCCACCGATGCAGCCGGCGCGGTCGTTACACAGGATACGCTCTCCCGGGCACTGGCGGCAGGGATGGATCCAATAAATTTTTTAAACCGCAATGACGCCTACCACTTTTTCGAACCGCTCGGAGATTTACTCAAACCTGGCCCGACTCATACAAATGTGAACGATATCACTTTTTTGTTCGCTGGCGCAAAATAAAATCTTATCCGATCAGTTTTCTATGATCCAGGGGTATTCCTATGCCGTTGACCCACAACAGAATTTTTCGCGTCCGTTATTATGAATGCGATGCAAACGGGCATTTGAATAACGCCAACTACCTGCGCTATATGCAGGAGACCGCCTTCGATGCCACTGCCGCTGCTGGATACAGCGTCGAGCGTTACCATGAATTGGGAGGCACCTGGCTGGCGCGCACATCGCAAATCGAATTTCTGCTGCCGCTGAAGTATAACGATCAAATACAGGTTACAACCTGGTTAGCAGATTTTCGACGGGTAAGCTGCAGACGAATGTATGAATTTAATATACAAGGGACTGGAGAATTAGCAGCCCGCGCCTTCACCGATTGGGCATATATCGATACAGAAAACGGTAAACCGGCAAAGATACCCGGAGAAATGGTCAGCGCGTTCTTTCCAGAAGGCGTGCCGCAAGAATTTCCAAAACGAGAACGCATTCCCGAACAACCACCACCCCCGGCGGGAATATTCAAAATGCAACGCCCTGTCGAATGGTGCGATCTGGACCAGATGAGGCATGTTAATAATGCAAAATACCTCAATTACATAACCGAATGCGGAATGCAGGTTATAAAAGCTCATGGATGGCCGTGGGATCGGATGAAGGAACTGGATTTTGCGATATTCATCCGGCGGCTCCAGGTACAATATCTACAGCCTGCGCTGGCAAATGACGTGTTGGAAATTGGCACCTGGGCTTCCAACATCCGACGCTCGACAGCCGACCGCTACTATACAATCCGGCGTGTGTCCGACAATTCCCTGCTTGCCAAATCGAATGCGTACAGTGTATGGGTGGACCTAAAGAATAACCGCCCGATTCGTATACCTGAAGAACTCCTTGAAGATTTTTCCCCGAACATACTTTGAAGCCAAAATAATTTATATATACAGGCGTTCTTTATCGACATCCTGTCGTAAAATCTTCAACTCATCTTCGCTAGGAGGCGGATTAGATTCGATCTCCTGCGCCATTAGCAATTTAAAACCTGTATGTTCCACGACCTGCTCAACGGTCACGCCAGGCTGCGTAGCGAGCAAAGTCATGCGTTTATTCTGCGGGTGATAACCTAATACCGCCAGGGTTGTGACCACCCGGTATGGACCAGTGTCTGGCGGAAGCCCGGCTTTTTCACGCGCTCCCGCTCCATCCAGGTATCCGGGTGTAGTGAGAAAATCAAGTTTTGGTACAAAACGGCGCCTATCGTGCCGCATAATGGCGATCGTCTTCCAACAGTGTGATCCTACATCATTGCCGCCGCCGCTTCCCGGCAGTCGGACTTTCACGTTTTCATAATCACCAATCACGGTTGTGTTCAAGTTCCCATAAGGATCAATCTGCGCCCCGCCTAAAAATCCATATTCTATGAATCCGCGCTGGGCTGTCTCAACGATGTCCAATATGCCGGAAGCGGCTACAGCTCTATGGAAAGTCGCTTCCCCACCTACAGCATTCGGCAGGTCATCCAAAATCGCTCCCGTGCCTCCAAATTCAAAAATTGTCACCAGATTTGGAGCATGCATCTTCTGCGCCAGGGATGCCGCCAGCATGGGGATACCAGTCCCGATAAAAGCAGTCGTGTTATCGGTCATCAAGCGCGCTGCGCTGCAGATCAACAATTCATTGGGATTATATGAACCCATTTGATTGAAAAATTTCGCAGCCATGTCTCAATCCTTTCTAAGAACTTTAAGACGATCCGTTCCGATAAGTTCCAGGTAGTGCGCATGGTCAGGAACAGAATAGATGTACTTATCCAGGTATTCCTGGGTCGCCCGCTGATCCTTCGAAGCCTGTACCCATTCGCGGATTTGTTCTTCATCTCGCCGGTACTGGTAGCACATCTCTCCCGGATGTGAGCCAAAAGGCGCCTCGACGACCGCATCTACCAGGTAATATGGGATAATATTGCGTTCAGGCTGCTTTCGGAAGAATTCTGTATCAACGATTTGTTCCGCGCTGATAATTAATCTTTTTGAAGCGCGCGCCATTTCAGCTGAAAACCCGCTGATCCCGTTAATCATCGCGTTACCATAACAGTCCGCCTTATGCACGTGGATTAAACCCACATCGAGGATTAAAGCCGGCAGCAAGCAGACCGGCTCTTCCGTAAAGGGGCATTCCACAACTTTCGCTGCGCTGTATTTGAGCGTATCCGTTCCCAGCATGGAGCGCACGGGGATAAACGGCACACCCATTGCTGCCGCTTTAAAACGCCAGGCGATGGCGGCGTTACTCCAATCCACGATCTGTTCGATTCTTCCGCTTTCCACTTCCCTCCTGAGGCAGTTTGAAACGCCGTACAACTCCAGTCCAACGTAGGTGATGTCCAATCCTTTCACCAGCCCGGCCGCCAGCAGCATATCTAACTCCAACACCCCTTGGCCGGCTATGCGCAACTCCCCGATCCCCTGCCTTACAATCTCATAAACCAGCGACATCGGGCATCGAACTGTGCCATATAATTCCGTCCCGATATAGTCCCCACCCTTAACAAACCTGCTAACCGCCTCCGCTTCGGTCATGCGTTTATCGACCAGGCTCTTGGTTTTCGTGCGGTTCCATTCACGAAAACCATCCAGATCAACCGGTTGGATCAATTCACCCTGACCAGATTGGATTATCTGCATATACGGTCCTCCCAAATAAAAAAGGTATTTGCCCGATTAATGATTGGAAAAATACCCATACTTTCAATCAGATCAATCAAACCCAAGGATTCTAAATGTATCCTGCATAACGATTATTCGGGATCCATTTCTAAAAACAAATTTCTACATAAAAATATTCAGATTAATTGTTTGAAACATCTGGTTTATCGTATCCGTAAAAGCAGTCATCGTAACAGCTAATATTACAATAACACAACACACCAGCGCCAGGAAAATGATCAGGCAGCTCAGCACGATCCATAAACATGTGTTGCTGCTCCTTTTTTCCGGCGGCGGCTGGTAAACGGGTGGCGGTGAGAAAGGTTCTGCTTTAACAACAGGCGGCACTTCCTCAACAACAGTCTCCTGTTCAAATATTTCAGGTACAGGTACTGGTTCTTCTGGAACTTCTTCAATTTGTTCCTGGATAGCCATTTCTGCTACTGAAGGGCGCGGCGCGCCGCATTGTCCGCAAAATTCCTGATCATCTGCTATTCCCGACCCACAATTGCTGCAGTTAACCATGTTATTCTCCTTCGATATGATGAATTATTCAATTTAAATAATTGACATTATTATATGTCGGATAAGAGAAAAAATGTGAAAAAACAAAAGGCTCTCATTTTAGGATAAAACGGGGATTGATTTTTATTCATTTCTCATAGCACCCCACTTCTCCTTGAACTATAATACTAATCATAAGGCATAGATGTTTAATATTTTTGTATGAATTAAGGAGATGAATAATGGTAGAAACGCCTTCAAGGATGGTACCACTTGGTACAAAAGCCCCAGATTTTACGCTTCCGGACACGATCAGCGGTAAAAGGATGAGCCTTGAGGAATTAAAATCCGAACAGGCTACAGTAGTAATGTTTATCTGCAACCACTGTCCTTATGTAAAACACGTGCAAGGCCAGCTGGTGGAATTGGCGAATGATTATATCCCGCAGGGTGTAGCTTTTATCGCCATCAGTTCAAACGATGCAGATGGATATCCAGAAGATAGGCCCGAACGCATGCAGGAAGTCGCCCAGCGGCTTGGATACCCATTCCCATATTTATACGACGAACCGCAAGAGGTGGCCAAGGCGTACAAGGCAGCCTGCACGCCTGATTTTTATATTTTCGATCAGGATATGAAATTGGTATACCGCGGCCAGTTGGATAGTTCACGCCCGAATTCGGGTGTTCCTGTGACAGGCCAGGACGTCCGCAGCGCTCTGGATAACTTACTGGCCGGTAAACCAGTCGACCCACACCAGGTACCCAGTCTTGGTTGTAATATTAAGTGGAAAGAATTATAAAGAGGGATTTTTTCTATACCTGGCAGGTATGTACACCTGCCCTATACAACAGATAAATAATGCGGACACCTTTGTCCGCATTCTAATATTTTTGAATGCCCCGCTTGAATTATGGTTTATCCAAGTAATGGCGCGGATACGATCCCAAAGTGCGTAATATTGGCGCCAGTTCCGCCAGGTGGT
>Ga0180437_10001120_pt1 | contig 46849 bp, 102 predicted proteins | sample SS_ome_4_FD_132410 | JGI IMG/M metagenome (GOLD analysis project Ga0180437, IMG submission 132410) | Hypersaline lake sediment archaeal communities from the Salton Sea, California, USA - SS_3_D_1 metaG | ecosystem: Environmental > Aquatic > Non-marine Saline and Alkaline > Hypersaline >... | reverse complement strand
TTTGATTTCAGTTTCGGGATCGCCAGGGTTCAGCAAGATCTTGGCAGACGACTGGTCGCCCTTTAAAGCACCAACCGCCACTAGGTCATCGCGGCCTTCCACGATAGCTCTATTCATAATGGCTTTGTCAGGGCGCATGCCGATTGTTTTGAACCAGCTATTCACCTCATGGTTACCTGTAGAGAAGTAATACTTAAGACCAGGCAGCTCGGGCAGCAATTTCAACAACAACTCAACCTGACCGTCAAAGTCAGGGCGCTCTACTTCATACTGGAAGCCGTGATGACGAAGATTGCCTTCGCAGAGGTCTCCTGGAATCAGGATCTGACGCACGCCTTCAGAGTACGCGCGTTCGATGAAGCGGATCATCTCTTCTTTCATACAGTGCTTGGAACCGACATGCATGTCGCTCATCACACCCACAAGAGTCCAGCCCTTTCCATCTACAGGAACATTCGGTACGGCTGTGACGGTTTGCTTGGGCAACTCAAACGTTAGTTTACCTGAGCCGTTAATATGAATTGCATAGCCGGCTTTGATGGTGGCGTCTACGATATCTTTGGTGCGCTTAGGAGATAGGTCCAGGTGATCTGCCAATCCATCCCATGTGACGATACCAGACTGAACAGCGCGAACTACTTTGAGTAGTTCTGGGTTTTCTTGTTCTGGTGTGAGATCGAAGGAGGGGGTAGGCGTGTGCTTAGTTGGTGCGGCGCCGTAGCGAGATCCAATAATCTCTGCAGCCGGACGATCGATCAACCCTTTTCGGTATGCTCGAGCCATTGCGCTCAGCAGGCCCTTACGAGACACATCACGCTGTAGTTGATCCGACAAAGCATCGGCGGCATCAGCTGCTGTTCGACAGGTCTCCAAAATTTCAACAGCGGTTTCTATATGATCAGCCCATTCAAAATCTCTACCGAAGCTCATGTGGTTGTCCTTTTGCTGTTGTCTGGGGTTTTACAGTCGTTTTTCAATCTATCACCTCATAGTCGTCTTCTAGGAACCGATGCTCGACCGTTGACCCGGATTTGGTTGCCTTGACCACGGATCGTCCTCGCGCCAATAGCTCAGCGCCCTCGTCTGCGCAGTCAACACACAAAGGAACCAAAAAGCCTAACCTGTGTGCATAGTGAGTAACGGTCTGGATAGTACCGCAGCGACGACATTGTCCCCACTGCTGAAATCCGTCAAAGTAAGTCATCACGCTGGTCTGCACCGCTTTGGTTGATCAAACATGCGCCAACAGTAGCGTTGCCGCTCTCCTTATAGGATAACGCTGTTGTGGCGCCGCTCAGGTAATGCTTAGTCTTTTAGTAGATTTTGTTGTGGCGTCGGCCGCGAGGACGCTTGACTTAGTCAACCCTGCGTGGTAATGTGGCCCAATGACTGAGCAGATTATGATTCAGGTCCGCCACCCGCTGAGTTCGAGTCAGCATCGTCGTTTTGAAGCGCAGGCCAGAGTCGCGTTAGGCGTGCCGCCGTACCAGGCGTTGACAGTGATGGTCTGGGCGGAGCTACGTTGGGGTCTTCAGGGACGAGTCGAACAGCAGGTTAACGCTTCCCGTTTTCTTTTGTTGGGGCTAAGACATTGACATCGTCAGTACACCGATACCTCATTCGTTCATTGTCCGGCTACTCAACCAAGCGTACCAACGCAGGTAACCGCGTGTTCTTTGACGTGTGTCGTCCATTGATGCCTGCGGTTTATCCACCTCGCCGACAGTTGCTCTACAGAAGCAAACTACAGATGGGATTTGAGATAGGATTGTTAGGACGACTGTGGATGGAAACCCAGTATGCAGAACGATACCGAGATCCAACGGCATGACATCATCAGTACAAATCGCTCTGATGGATACTCCTGCGACTCAACTAAACCGTACTATCGCGAAAGGTTGTTCTGCGGTAGTTGAGGAGCAAGCAAGAAAGCTAGCGCTAAGAAACCGGCCTCAGTTGCTTTTAGAGCTGCAGGGCTTCTTGTGGTTTTGCTTAACTGATACCAATCTAGTCAGAATACCTCGGCTGGCTCAGATGAACTCACGCCGTTTCGCTTTGGCGACCGATGACTCATCGTCTTGGTTGGTGTTGGTATGACGGGCAACGTCAAGAATACAGTAGGTCAACAAAGACTGTGTCGAGGCGCCATGGTGACGTTTCACGAAGTCAAGTGTCCTGTTGACCTCACTCAGAGCTGCTATCTTACTGTGTACCGAGGCACCATACAGCACGGCAACAATAACATTATGGCACCAGTGTGGCGCCTGTTTTGGCAAGGTATGTACAGATGACTGGACAGGTACACAGACATTTTAGCCGGGCGACTGCTCAGCAGAGTCAGTTTCCGGTATCGCTTCGACTGCAGCTTTGGCCCAAAGCAGTGATTCAGCATATGATAGAGCGTCAAACCGATCCTGTGCTGCACAGCGTCACGGCGGGATTGCTGAGTCACTATGGTGTTGTTATTTCGGGTTGGGAGCTTTTGTTGCTTCGGTTGCTTCGGTTGGCACACGACGTAAGCACAAACCAATCATGACCAAGCCAGCGACACAGATGACGAAGTATGACAGCAACGGTACGCTTGACGGTATCGTGAGGACGGCTGTCGCGTACCGCGTGTATCACCAAGCGGGCCAGATGGAATCACCGACGAGACAGCAGTTGTTTCAGGTGGCGTTTCGCCTTCGTTTGAGCATCCGGGACGAAATCAAACAAACCGCTTGACAATTTCAATCAGCCGGTGTAGAGTATCTGTATGATGAGGTCAACAAAACATACAATGCGCCCACGGCACCAGCTGGTCGGCGAAGCCTTGTTTGGCTATCGTGCGCTCAGTGCCAATCCGGCAGACCAAGGAGATCCCGGCGGCTGACCTCCAGACCCACGTAAATACAAGCCGCCCTGGAGAAGTCCTTGGCGGCTTTTTTCTTCTGAGGAGTAGGCTCCCCGCGGGTTCGATGCCCGTACTCAGAATCGCCCATGTGGGCTCGTTTGGACGAGATCGATAGGTTGGTGGCGTTGGTGTTGTCTCGTTGAGACTTGTCTGGATGTTGTCGACGTGACGGCTGCGTTGGAGACATTCGTTCCGGTTGTCGCTTGGGATGTATGTGTGGCTGTTGCGCAAAACTTGGGAAGTAGCGCAGTCTGGAAGCGCACCTGCCTTGGGAGCAGGGGGTCGCAGGTTCAAATCCTGTCTTCCCGATATGGGTCGGTAGCCTAATGGTCAGGTCCCTGACTTTTAATCAGGTTTATGCTGGTTCGAATCCAGTCCGACTCACTACGAATCTTTAGCTAGGTTTGATTCCTGGAGGATCCGTAAGGCGAGATATACCAGTAGAGCGCTGGGGCAGGCTGTAAACCTGTCGCTCCTTGTGGGCTCGGTGGGTGCGACTCCTACTCTCGCCATCCTTGACTTTTCTGCCCGCGTTTGGTAAGGTGCCCTATGACTAACTTGACCTACGCAGGCATCGGAACCAGACAGCCCGAACCACACCACGCTGACAGCATTGACCTGATTGCACGCTATCTGGCTCGCTGGGGCTATGTGGTGCATTCGGGTGCCGCCGATGGTACCGACCAGCTGTTCAGCACATCCGCACTGATGTATGGTGGATCTACCGTACTACATCTGCCATGGCAAAATCACGCCGACGAGTACCTGTCTGACTTGGACGAAAACCAACTGAAACGGGTCGATGTGCGGGTACTGCAATCAAAAAAGAACAGGCGAGATCAAGAAGCGTTCGCTTCAGTGGAACGATACCATCCGCGGCCCGACAAGCTCACTTGGGGCGCACGGTTGTTGCATGCGCGCAACTACCGAATTATCGTCCCCGAGCAGGCGGTGTCATTCGTAATAGCTTTGCCCGCAGTTGTTTCAGGCAAAGCAACCGGCGGTACCATGCAGGGGATCCGTCTGGCTGAGCAACTGGGTGTACCGGTGGTCAGGTTGGACCAGCTATCACACGATCAGGCGATGGATCAAATCAAGAGTCTGTCGTCAGGTCTCTGGCGTTGACAGCTAACGAACTTTTTGATAAGCTGCCCTCATGATTAGAACAAAAGAAGAGCCAACTTATTTTGCGTACAAGGAATATATGTGCTCAGACTGCATGCGAACTTACCGCTTCTACAACGAAGCCGCGTACGAAGACGAGGAGCTGTAGCATGAGAGGACGACGAAGCGAGGAGGCGATGCGATAACCAACAAGGTAGATATATGGAACAGGTCAGGTGGTAATCGTTGGGACTACCGCATCCGAACAACAGTAGACGTTGACTACCAGTTGTTTTGCTGCTCTCGCGGTGTGTGGAACGGCGGTGTTCCTCGTGTGCTGAAGAACCGGATTAAGTGGCAGCTGATCCGCGAGAACAAAACAGACCAGAGACAACTATGGCTACCTGGCTGACAGCTGATTACCATCTGTGGCACCAGAACGTCTTGCGTCTGACCAACCGGCCTTTTCCCACGATGCAGCGGATGCACGAAATCATCGTGACGAACTATCAACAAAGAATCCAAGATGATGACGAGGTGTGGTTCCTGGGAGATCTGTCGTTGCGAGGACCGAAACAGATCAAAGGCGTGCAGCGGATCATGCAGCAGCTGCCGGGACAAAAGCATTTCATCCTGGGTAATCACGACCGGCTGAAGCCAGAGAGCTACCTGCGGATGGGCTTTTTGAGTTTCCACACATCGGTTGATATACAGTACGAAGGCCGACAGTATCATCTGGTGCATGACCCCAAGGATGCTCTGCCGGGCACCCAAAGGCTTTTGTGTGGTCATGTGCATGGAAATTGGAAAACCAGATCAGCGCCATACCCGACCGTCAACGTCGGTGTAGACGTATGGGACTTTTGTCCTGTCGAGATAACGGAAGCAATCAAATTGATGGAGGTCACGTGACTACCAGACGAGATGTTTCGATTTTTGGTTCAGGTCGGCGACCGGTTTACGCAACACCTGGGATGTCGATCAGAAACAGAGCGATGGCGCATGCTCGCTTGTGGCGTCCAGTAGAGATCCCGGTGCGTGATGAGCTGTGTCATCGAATATTGATCAGTCTTACGCGAGAGCTATCGGGAGCTTGGCGATGACCAATTGGGTATACTCTATTCCTACTAGCGAAAACCCGCCTGCATTGGGTCCTGGCGTTGGTGTAGACCTGCATTGTCGCGTATATAATCGTATGCGGTTGCGGGTTGTTTTCGGTACTCGTGAAGTATATTGGCGTTTGGAGGCAGCTCTGCATGACCAACTGGCGTTACTTTGAGGTTCGTGCCGCGGTGCACGATCAGCGGAAGGACTACCACGCCGGCACCGCTAGGGCTGCTGTCAACAAGATCGCCCGCCCTTTTGGGCCTATCGATATACGCGTCACAGAAAAGCTCTGGACGGCTGTACATAATGGGCTACCGCACTCGATATGGTTGCGTGATTTCCTTCGTTTTGGAGACGCTGATGACTAACTCGGTACACATGTCGGTGGCGCGGGACATTCGTAGTATTGAGTTTTCGTCAGCGGAACAAACAATAATGAAGGTAATTACTGAGATCTGTTGGTTAGACGCGTTGGACCAGTTGTGGCGCCGCAACGAACAGCAGGTGTGGCGCATCCAGTTGGTTTGTTGATGCAGACGCAACTAGTGCTTGACAGCCGCAACACAACGTGATAAACCTGACAGCATATGCAGCCGGATCGGGATTGTCCGCCCGTAAGAATTCCATGACGGCTGCTCCTGGGGCCTGTCGCCTAGCGGTCGATGGCACTCGGCTCATAACCGAATATTACACATCGCTGGTTCGAATCCAGCCAGGCCCATTATGGTGTGAGGAAGTTTTGCGATGACCAGGCAAAAAGAAAACAATTGTCCCAGTTGTGGTGATCGCAACCGCAACGAAGTAGCGTTGGTGGGATCAAACGAGCCCATCGGTTTGTTGTGTTGCAGCTGCGGTTACACGGAACCCCTAGCGGAGAACGGTTTCGTCGAACGTGCATCAGCAGAGGACCATCCGCTACAACGGGTGTTGAAGGAGCTTCGCGGTAAAGAATATCGATCGTCGCAGGCGTTGGTGTTAGCTAGTGTGCTCGAGCAGACGATCGAATACTTGTTCTGTAAATTCCCCGACAGGTAATCGAATGAAGAAACCTAAGGTGGTTTGGGTCAATATGGTAAATCTTGCCGGTCTGTATAGTCCCAGGCCAATCAAATGTTCGTACAAAGCCGATTTGAAATCTTGGTGGTCAGCTGACGGCAACGTCGAGGCCAAGCGACTTGGTCTTGAGCGTAAAGACAACTGCGTTATTTTCGTTTCTAAAACCAAACAAGATGCTGTTTTGTGGACCAAGGGTGCGGCGGCTGTAATGTACCTACTGCATAGTTGGAGCGTCACATGAACCGCATAGACAGATTGTTGTTGCAGCTGCCGGATCGCGGTGCTTGGTTGAGCCACCTCGACGGCATCGGTGAGGTGACGTTGAACCAGGCCGTCAAGCAGGGTTACGTTACGAGCGCTAAGGCGTACAACTCAGGCAAACCAGAGGCGTATGTCCACCTCACCGACACCGGTAAAGCCAAACGGAAAGAGCTTCGCTATCTGGAGAAGACGGCTACACAGAATCAACACCGTAGGCACACCGAACGTTTGGGTCGGTGTATCCGGTGCGGCAACCACGTAGAGCTTTACTGTGATCGTTGTCGCTGCAGCTCAGTTGGGTGCCCTCTGCATACTGAGTTGGTGACGGAAGCCTACTGGTTGGCTCTGCGCGCCGCAGTCGAGCAAGTAGAGCAAGAAGCAGAAGAGCGTGTTGAGTGGGCCGAGCAACACGGCAACCACTGCAGGTGTATCGAATGTCACGTGCCTTGAAATTTCCGGAAGTCAATACGACGGTATCGGGTTGGGATCAACGAGTCAAGTGTTTTGTGCAACACGCGGCGGTTGTAGTTCCAGAGGAGCTGTCTAGTCCAGTTGCGCCAACGTGCCCAGAAGAAATGCAGCAGGAGCATATGTGGCCAGAAGAACGGTTGCGCGAGATCGCGGAGGCGTGTCTGCAGCAGGTTGATTTGCTGGAACGCACAACACATTTGTTGGTCGGCTGGCCTGATTTCTTGTTTGAAATTTTGCCCAACGGTACAGTCGGCCGCTGTAGCTTGGACGTAGAGTGGCGTCAGCACCGCCAACAACTGGTAAGTGAATTACTGAGATGACTCCAGAAACCAAAGTACACAAAGGACTGGTGTACGCTCTTTGGGACCAGTCTTGTTCATCATCAGTTCAATCAACTGGCCAGATAGGTCTAAGCGAACATAGTGATGTTCTATGACGGGTTGGATGCCTCTCTGTCGAGACAAACGACAAATCATTTCATCAGACCAATGGCGGCCCTATGTGTCGGACGACACAGCAGAATTGGTATCGGATTTGGTGGAGCTACAGGTCTGGTGGTGGGTCGACCCTGCGCCTACGTTCATTCTGCGTCGGCTGAAGGCGGAACTTGTTTATCCTGTGTGGTTTAACAAACCAACGTAAGCAAAGGAGATTCTTATGTGTCTATTGATCTGTTTCGGTTAACTTTAGGTGGCGATCTGTACCGCATCGTAGAAATACAGACACGGAATCGTCTTTGGCTTCAACTCAAACAAGCTTTGTGTTGACAACGTAAACACCACATGTTACAAATGACTGATGGTTGCGCAGTATCTCATCAGAACCGCTATCGCCCAGGCGGAAAAGTCCCTGCACCGGTACTACCGGATGGGTGCCGTGGTGTGGCGCAAGAAGAACGTCATCGCGGTCGGCCACAACGTACCCCGCAAACACGTACCTCGTACCGATCTGCCGCTGCGCTACCGACGTTATCCTAGCAGTATCCACGCCGAGATGGATGCTTTGCTGTCTGCCAACACTGAAGTAAAGGGAGCCGCGATGCTGGTACTTCGTGTGAGCGCCAACGGTTCTCTGCGTGAAGCGTTCCCTTGTCCTTTCTGTTTGACGTATCTGCAGCACGTAGGGTTGCGGAAGGTGTACTACTCGACCTCCGAAGGCACGATTGAGGTTTTTTACTTGTAGCGGCTTACGAACCAGAAAGGAAGCGAAATGACCACTCAGCTACTTTGTCCATGTTGCCGCGAGCCCCTGCGGTTGGGGTCACCAAAACGGTATGAAACACTGGACGAGCACATCTGTAGTCCCAACGGATCGTCGCCAGTGCGCAGTACTTGGACTTGCCGCGACGGTGTCTGTGCTGCAGGAGCCACTGAGATCTTTTGGGCCCAAGATGGAGAGGGTCCGTACAAAAGCTACGGTACCGAAGTTCCTTGGATCGACAACAACCCGGTGCCGTTCAACTCCTATCACCGAGCCATTCATTTTCAGTGCGGCTACCATGACGAGGACCGAAAATTCAGCCTCGGTAAACTGACGTTGCGCCGAGCAGTAACGTACAAATCAGACGACCACGGTAACAAAACCGGCAAACAGGTTAGTTACAGTTGGTGGTGGGATGGTGTGTTGTATCGGTCTGGTCTCCGTATGCTGTTGTTCAGCCTTCGGAAGTTTTACCGATCTCATCGACTCGGTACTACGGCTGCTGAGATCCGCCACGTGAAAGATGCAGCAGGTTGGCCCAGAGCCAAATGGTGGCGTAAAGCCATGCTGTTCTGGGTCCGAACGTTCCATCGAAAAGCTTATCAGGAGGCTACAAAGCAATGAAACGCTACAACGCTAAGGCGACGGGATCTGGTATTGAGTTGACCCGCAACGGTAACTACAAGCGAACTATCCATAGAGCCCCGATGGAGGAAGATCCCAAGGGTACCTGGGTTCGTTACTCGGCGTACAAGAAAGAGCGCGATTTATTGCTGCGCATCAAGCAGTGCATTTGCCATGATTGTCTTGGTACTGGCTATGAGGATTACCCAGAGTCTACTCGGTCCTGTGGATCTTGTGGTGGTGAAGGTATCGGTGATGCCGCCGAAGTCAAGCAGGCTTTGGAAGCGTATCAAGAGTACGAGAGTTGACAGCGACAGTACATCATGGTAGCGTTACACATTGGCTTCCGTCGGAAGCAAGGAGGTAGAGATGGATCAGCGGCGTTTGTTGGAAGAGAACAAAGAACTGCGGCGACAGCTCCGCGAAGTTGAACGGGAAGCCGAAGCGGCCTCCTGGGAGTGTATCATCGCTTTGGAGGAGAAGCAGCGTCAGCTAGACTATGCCTTGCGCTTGCTGAAAGACGCAGGAATCAAACCGCCACGACAGAAAGCGTCAGAAGTCGCAAATATGGCTAAAAGCATTAGAGCCCGAATGGCGAAGCTTCGAGGCAGTCGGTGACCAACTGGGTAAAGAAGCAAGTCAATGGGCAAGTTTGGGATCAAGTCCGGGGGCAAGTCCGATGGCAAGTCGAGAGGCAAGTCTGGGAGCAAGTCCGGGGGCAGGTTTGGTGGCAGGTCTGGGAGCAAGTCAACGGGCAAATCGAAGGGCAAGTCAACTGGCAAGTCGGTAGGCAAGTTCGCTGGTAAATCGAAAATGAAATTTACTCAACTCGACACCAAGATGCGCGTCTACGAGACAGCTCACGACTATTGCGTTCCTCCTGGTATCTGGATGGTAGCGCGCCTCGATGGCCGTAGCTTCACGCGGCTGACTAAAGATCTAATGGAGTGTGAGCGTCCTTTTGATCTGCGGTTTCGTGACGTCATGACCGAGACCACCAAATACCTAATGAGCGAAGTTGGTTTCCAGATGCTGTACGGATACACGGAGTCTGATGAGATTTCGATCTTGATTTCGCCGACCGACCAAACGTTTGGGCGCAAGCTCCGCAAGCTGAACAGTATTCTGGCCGGAGAAGCTTCTGCGCAGTTTAGTCGGCGTATTGACCATCCTGCGGTCTTTGACTGTCGTGTGTCTTGTCTGCCCAACCGGCAGTTGGTTGTGGATTACTTCCGCTGGCGGCAGGCAGACGCCGAACGAAACTCACTCAACAGCTGGTGCTACTGGAAGCTACGGGGGCAAGACCACAGTGCTCAGGCGGCGACAAACCGTCTCTCCGGTATGTCGGTTGCTGAAAAGAACGAGCTGCTGCATCGACGAGGCATCAATTACAACGATTTGCCTTGTTGGCAGAGGCGTGGTTGTGGTGTGGTGTGGCAGCCGGTCATCAAGAAAACTATCAATCAACATACCAAAGAAGAGGTCCATGTGGTACGACGCCGGTTGGCTGTAGATTCAAGTTTGCCTCGCGGCGATGAGTATCAACAGTATCTCGAGAAGATGTTGAAAGCAGACGAATAGAAAGGCGTTCAGCGTGCGATGGACGTACGCGAGCGCAGAAGATAAACAAACGAAAGGAGACCCAGTGGAAACCAAAGGACATGCGATCATAGATGGTCGTTGCTACCTGGTCTGTTATGATCCTGACTTCGCAGAGGTTGAGATTAGTGATCATGCCATCGACCGGTACATTCAATACAACCCGCCGCCTCTGCGCAAGAAACCGCTCACCGAACAAGAAGAACGACAAAACGCCAAAGTTAAACTGATACGCTTGATTGCTAAATCGAGGCCAGCTCAGTTGAAGCCAAAGTACCGTGGTTTTCAGATGGCTCGGCACGGAGCCGACGCAGTTACAAGTTACCGTTTCGCTAAGAGATACGTGCTGGTGTTTGTTGACCAAGAACTACGAACGATTCATCAGAACGAAGCTGAACGCTGGATGGAAGCCGAGATGCCGTGTTGAGTGGAACCAAATGACAGGATACCAAACTAAACAACTGATGCAGTCGATTTGGCCTGGTTTGGACCGTGCCGTTTTTGGTTCAGGTAATCCGGCGGTAGCGCCAAAACTCTTGCAGCGCGTCAGAGACGAGTTTTCGTCGACGTACGAGGTGCCTAGGCAGGTATATCGACGTCTGACTGCTGCGCCTACGAGGGCATACCTACTGCGCGAGCGTAGTAATAGTACGGCACTACAGAAAACATACCGACTACACTGGCCATTGATTTCTTGGGACAACGACCCAGCAGAGTATGTGGTTGTGTCGGCTGCTTCGGTGATGTACAGCGGCCCAGAGACGTATGTATTCAAGTCTGATGCCGAAGGCGAAGTCTTGAATTGGGGTGAGCTGGGTGGCTCGTTCCAGGGAGACTTGGATCACGAACGAGCGCTGGCTGAAGCTGGCTATGTGGAGGTCGAATGACCTATCCAGCTGTCATCAACTATGAACCAGGTGCTCGGATGTGGATCGTGACCGACGGTCGTGTCTTGTGGCTGCAAGTGAGCGGGCGTTTTTCTACTCAAAACGACGCTTTCTTCCTAGTAGGACGAGATGTAGCTGGACGCGTACGCAACGCTACTCGGGTTGACGATAGACTACGTGGACATCTGTTTCGGGAGCTGATGTCAGGATGACCAACCCTATATCTCAACGAAACTTTAGAACTGTTTCGTATACTGTAGTGGTAGACGCTACGCTGTCCGTCATTAGCTTCCAGTCATTGCCTTGTGGGCAGATTTGTTCTAGTGTACTAATGCAGCAGGCAGTGGAGATACGGTTGGGTACCCAGGTATCGGCTGCCGTAATTTCGGTACAACAACCCTTGTGGGTAGGGAGGATGAGATGAAAGGACCAAGGTTATGTCTTTGTATCGCTATTTGACTGTCAAAGAACTGATCGACAGACCAACACAAGATAGCGTGGTAGTGATTTCGGGAGTCGTTAAAAAGGTTCAGCGCCCAGACGGAACGTTCGTCACGCTGAAGCTGCATGATGATTCTTGTCGTGACTCACTACGCGTGGTGGTGGAACCAAACCATTCCGACAGACCTGTAGATCGAAATAAGCTTCGTCCGGGCAGCGAACTGACCGTAAAAGGACTAGTGTCTGTGAAAAACAACTACGTAGTGCTGCAGGCACTCACGGTGGCGGTGACTGGACAAGAGAGTGTGTTTCCATTCGGCAGACAAAGAAAAGCAACATGACTCGCAACGCTAAAGTAATCCTAGGCACGGCGCGGACTCTTCCTGAACCCGCTACGCCTGATTTAGCTATCGAAGTATCTGCGGCAATCGACAGACCGATCCACCGAATTGTGGGTGGAAACGTTTTGTGGTTGCTGCGCTTCCATTTACGTTTCTGGAATCAAAATCACCAGGAGCCTTTTGGCGTGACGACGGGACACTGGAGATAAAATGCAAATCGAATTCTACTCTAGACAGGAAGCAGAGCAACTCACTCCAGATCTCTGACCGCTACGGTGGTAACGTGACGGCTCAACGGACTCAATGGCACAATCGCTACGTCTATCGCATGTTGGAGCAGGCAGGATGACGAAACCAGCTCGACTACGGTTTGATCGCGTCGCGCCTCCACACCATCTGATTTGGGTGCGGAGCGGAGAAGCTTTTCCTATTTGGGGTTCTGCTTATGGGCAGGTCAAAGCAGAGATGAATGTACTGTACCCGTTGCGATTGAAGACAGCTATCAGACTACGTGATGTGTTTCGAGTGGTATGGCGAATCGAAGAAGCTGGGCTGCACCGAGAAGCACTGAGAACGCACAAATGACCTCAAAAGTAGACAGCGTCATCAAAAGGGTTGACGGCGGTAGCGGTTTGTTCTGGAGTACCGACAACGGAATTCTGCCTGCTGGCCCTTGGTTGACTGAACGGATCCTTTGTAGGCCTGGTGTGCACGTAGAGCATCTGCAGCCTAAGCGGCTTCATGATCTCGTCACAGGTGCTGTCCGCTACAGGGTAGCGGTGAGGTTACGTGATGTATTTCAAGCAACGGAGACTATGTCGGTGTTCAGGCAGAGAGGAGTCATCTAATGACGCTAGAGTATGAAAACCCTACCCACGTAGGCTACGCGGTAGATCAGTATGGGCTGAAGCCTACGGGACCGCTTTACTTGATCAAAACCGACCAAGGTGTTTGGTCCCGGTTTCGGTATCCATCAGAGCAGTGGAACATTAAAACAGGTCGGTCGGTACACGCAACCAACACATGGTACCATGAGCTGACTGACGTTAGACCAATCACAACAGAAGAGTTGATCAGCTACTGGCAGCAAGACCTCGAGTACGCACAACAAACACAACGAGCAGCTCAGAACGAAGTCGAGAAACAACGAAAACGTCTGCAGGAGCTGGAGGAGTCTTTGGCTATTTCGCTTGAGTTGGTTCAGGATTCGGAACAGAGGCTTGCTGCAGCAAAGCAAGCCGTGAACGATGACTGATCCCGTTACCAATGAGATCGTTACGGATCTGGGTCGGGCGGCTCTGTTGATCAGTGTACTACCCGATGCAGTGACCAAGGCGGTAAAGTCTACAGTCGTGGTGAAGGTACCGCGTCAGGTACAGATAGAAACACTAAGGACACAGCTTCGTTGGTGGACCATACTGGGCTACTCATCGGAGTGGGATGTTCCGCTATATCCTTGACAAACGAAAGCATTTGGCGTACTGTTCAACCATGGAAGGCTCCCTTGACCCAATAGGCAGAGGTGAGGCGCTTAAAACGCCTTTTGTTCCGGTTCGAGTCCGGAAGGGAGCAAAACAATGCATACACTGGTTCTCGATATAGGCTATCAGCCCATCAATGCGGTCTCGGTGCGTCGGGCGTTTCGCTACCTGGTTGCCGGTAAAGCCGAACGGTTGGTTACGTACGAACAGCAGTTTCATCCGGACTACGAGACACCCGCGGTGGTTCGGTTGACTCACCGGATCCGATCTGGAGTGCAGCACGTCAAGTTGAGTCGACGTAACATCCTGGTGCGCGATCGTTGGCGTTGTCAATACTGCGGTGAACGAAAACCCATACGACAGCTCACGTGTGACCACGTCATACCGAAGTCCAGAGGTGGGGAGTTGACTTGGACCAACGCGGTGTGTTGTTGTGCTGATTGCAACAGAATCAAAGACAACCAGACGCCAGAGGAAGCCGGAATGCGTTTGTTACGGAAACCAACAAAACCCAAGTGGTTGCCTGTTTTTGGTGTAAAGTTTAGAGAGGCGTTGCAGGAACTGCCTGCTGAGTGGAACGGCTACTGGACAGCCGATTTGGTGTGGTGATGTTGAACTTGGAATACTGTGCTGAAGTGGCGAGGAACCTGAAGGTATCAACCGAGCGGTTCAACGAAATAATAGGACGCTACAATGTTGTTGTGCAACGAATGAATGACCTGTACGAGGAATTCCAACAGACGAAGAAGCTGTGTGACAAAATAGAAGCAGAGCTGATGGAGAAGGGCGCCAGTACGGTAGCGGTGCTGCTGTCTGCAGAGCAAGACCTGAAGCAGCCGCTGGAAGACCCAGAAGAGAATCCGTTGGAAGGCTGGCGTAAGCTGTTGGCCGCAAGCCTGAAGATGTTAAAACGCGACTGGCCTCAGCTGTTTGAGGCTTCTGTCGAAACAGCAGAGCCTGCACCACTGCAGATTGAAGCGCCAAAGATTGTAAAGCGAGACAGAACAAGACGGCGACAGGACGGCTCGGTACCAAAACCACCTGCTCGTCCGCGTCGACCTAAAAACGCCGCTAGTGGTTGACTTTTGTGTTGACAACCGAAAGCTGACGTGGTACAAGATATATACGAACTTTGAAAACCGAATAGCAATTGATGCGCTAACGAAACAGCCCTACCGGCCGCTAATGCGTCCGGTAACGGAGCTGCGCAGCAGCTTCTTGGGCAAACGGTCATGGTTTCGGATCGTAACGAAACGGCGTCGGCGGAACTTAGTTTCTACCGCTGGTTGCGAATCTCGTCAAAGCCAGCAAGACGGCCGCACGCGTTTGTGCATTCTTGCTGGCACGGGCTAATGGTCCCATCGTTCAGTGGCCTAGGACACCGGGTTTTCATCCCGGCAACGCGGGTTCGAGTCCCGCTGGGATCATGGCAGGGCGGCTTTGGGCGCGCGAAGGATCACCAAGATCCTTCACCACCGCGCAAACAAAAGGCCTGAACTGGTGTGGTGTCGGTTCGTGGTCGGTCGTCGAAAAGTAGAACGTCGGCTCGTCCTGCAATTTATCAAAAGCCCAGGTACCAGAGTCGGAGCGTACTCCTTAATTTGGTTGCGTGGCCTGGGAAGTTCCTGCAAACTGCATCCCCAAAGAGCTTTAGCTGCAGGTACGATCAAATCCGTTGCTCTCGGTGACTGGCGGCGAGTAGTGGACCATCCGGTTGGGGCTCGAAATCGTGGAGCTTTGTCCCGTGGAAAGCCTCGTTAACTGAAAAGACCGAGCGGACCTATCTCGAGAAATAGGTCCTGTTGTGGCACGGTCAGGATTACCAAAACCGGCCCACGTTATTGGGACGTGGTGTAATTGGCAGCATAACAGACTTTGACTCTGTTGGTTCGGGATCGTACCCCGGCGTCCCAAAAGCTCGCGTGATGGAATAGGTAGACATGGCGGCCTCAAAAGCCGCTGGACCTTGGTCTGTCCCGGTTCGACTCCGGGCGCGAGCATTATAGTGGCCAGTAAGCTTCTAGACACTTCTAAAGACCCACCGAGTGGCGAGGATCTGTCCGGAATGAAGCGAACTGCTTCTGAGTGAGTTCCCGTGTTGACGCTCAGAAGGTTGTTTGATCAATACAGGGGTGCGAAGTGGTACCTGGACGGGTAGATTCGCCTGGTTTGTATCCCGGAGGCCCACTTCAAAATAATGAGACTAACCAGGACCCAGATGCAGCACGTCGTGATGATGCGTCTGGGTGGGTGTACCCTAAAGCAAGGTACCCTGGAGGCACGACTAGGGCTCCACAAGGACGACGTGAGGTAATCTTCGGCGGTTGGTAAACCTACACGAACCTTGGTCCGAAAGACATATTCGAACCGTCTATAGCCAGCGTGAGGGGAACCGTAGCGTTGGAAAGAAGTTAACGGTTCAAAGCGGACCGGTGGGGCTACAGTGTAAGCCGGTCACGCCAAGGGAGATCCGGGTGGACACGATTGCCCCCAACCCCTCATCTCCCGATTTACAGTTTGCCTGGTTTAGTCGGCAAGGTGCCGAAGTGAGGTTGTACGTGCTGTCGGACAAACAGAAACAAATGGTCATCGACGCCATCGGCGATGGCTCGGACTGGCCTGGCGCTACCGCAGATCCTCTGGTTAACCACCGAGTGGACCAGCTAGTGATGAAGCAGGCTTTCCCCGATGATCCGAACGAGTGGATCCCGGCGTGGGATCAACTCTCCAAAGAAGAACAGGAAATGTACCGCGAGGAGGCAAAACTCAACCGCAGCTAGGAAGACTACCCAGCCGGAGTAGCTCAGCAGGCAGAGCGCCACTCTTGTAAAGTGGACGTCACGGGTTCGATTCCTGTCTCCGGCTTCGGGCGATTAACTCAGTCGGAAGAGTATCTGGTTTACACCCAGAAAGTCGTAGGTTCGAGTCCTACATCGCCCACTAACGCATCAACAGCTACGGAACAAAACATGAATCTAAAGCAGCTGGTCGAAACCGTCACGTGGGAGGAAGTGTTGGTGGCTTTGCGTCGGCATTACTACTACGGCAAGAAAGATTGTCCCGTCGAGGGTTACCAGCATGTCTGGGATCAACTGCTGCAGCTGCCTCTGGTAGATCAACCTGGTTGGTCGCTCGAAATCAAACCATGGGACGAGTCTGAGCTAGATCCAAACAAACCAGAAAATGCGTTGCCGGCCGACGTAACGGGACGTCGACATGGAGACGATCGAAACTACGCTATTGAGTACACTCGCTGGGAAGAAGTGTTGTCGATGGTGGTGTTGCCTTCCAGCTATACGGACGCCGAAAACGTAGCGCACATCCTCTGGGAGATCACGTTTGCTGGCTACGACCAAGATCAAATCCAACGTCAAATCGAAGATATCAACAAACGCGCCGAAGAGGTTTCCAACATGACGCCAGAGGAGCGTGAGGCCAACCTGTACAGCTGGGACGAAGTCAAGAAGACGTTTGTGCCTACATGTTGAAACGTTATCCGCCCCGAATCAACGAAGGTTTCTTCTACGCAGCTACGCTGGCCACAGCACAAGAGCGCCAGTACGCCAAAGCGGCGCAGAAACCTTCGTGGCGAACAAGGAGAACCACATGAATCCATGGACCGACGAATACAAGGCCAAAGTGCTGGACGATCTAGCGCGACTGAACGCCAGCCACACCTGCCTGTTGGGAGAGGTCTACAGAGCGCACGCTCGCTTGTGGCGTCTGGAACGACTCGACGGTATCTGCCTTTGTGAGTACTGTGAAGAGTACCGACAAATTCACACCCAAGCCAGCCGTAATCGATAAATAACAAACAACCAGCTTGTCGACATCTGCCCTAAGGAGGCAAACCGATGAATGGTACTGGACCCCCGTTGGAGCTAAACGCTGAAGACTACTCTACTGTCAAAACTGGAACCTGCATCACTTCGGGTATGTACGCTGGGTGTATCCTTGTAGGCGAGGTCTACCACTGGTTCGCTCACGATGCCGAGAAGGATTACTGGGTACGTCATACCGGCAGCCCAGAGAACCACGCCGAAATGACGGCAGAGGTGTGGGCTCTGTGTCAGGCTGGTGGTGAGTATGCCTACAACGCAAAGAAAAAAGGTTTCATCCACAACAACGACCTCTATCGATGGAAGCCCGAAGACGGCTACATCGCTCTAGCTAAGCTGTAGTAACATTATGTCGACAAGCTGGTTGTTTATTATCTTGGTCAATATTGGCTGGGTTGGTTTTCTTTACCTGAAGCGAAGAGAGAACCATCCCTGGCTGTTTCCTTTCTTCCTCCTCGCTACGATTGCTGATGTTGTGGGTTGGCTTCTCAGCCCGCCGGGTGTCGGTGGCGCTGACTTGTTGTCTGCAACTATCGTAGGCTCGAGCGTTTGGGTTGTAGCTGTGGCTGCATGCTGGCTCTCTTGGTTCCTGCTGGTATTTTTGGCTGCCGCGCGTCTGTACCTCCACAAACTCCCTAAAGCCTTGGTGGTGGTTTTGGTGGGCCTTACAACAGCGGTTGCTTTGACTCAAGGTGCTGAGGCGATACCGGCGGTGCATCGAAGGGCAATAATGCACTTCCTCTTGGAGCCTCTGCTTCTTTTGGGTGCTCTGGTTTTCTTGTCTGCCCACTACACAACTGCTATTCAGCGGGGCCGTAACCTGGACTATATGTGCTATGTAGTTGCTGTATCGATCTTCTGTTTAGGATTGAAGCTGATCGTGATGCTAGACTCCAATCTTTTGTTGCTGCGTCGTACAGCACACGCCTACTACTACATCCATATATTCGCGTTGGTGGGAGCTTACTTTGTTGACAGGAAGGTGTCCCGATGGCTGCTGCAGTGACGTTGGCTTTTGCCATTACTTTCTTGTTTCTACTCATTTTCGTCCTGGCCAAGATGATGGCTTGGGTGACTTTTAGACAGCGAGTGGATACGCAAGACATCAGAAGTACACTGAGCACTCTAGCGGCAGCTCACAGCGTAGGCGAAGACGACATTGTAGCTGATTCCATCGAAACCATTCTGGGGCAGCTAGATAAGAACAGCGCATGGTCCAAGGTAGTTCCTTTGTACGCAGTAATGCAGTCTAGTATTGACTTGTTAGGTTTCATGTACCCGACTAAAGTGTGCATCAGCTGTGACTGCGTAGAGCTGAAATTGGATGCCAAACTAAAGTGGGTCCGCACCCTACTTACAGCAGTATTGAGAGATGCCGTGGTAGCCTCTCGGCGGGCAGGTGAAGAGTTTTGTGTACGAGTCGTTATATCCGAAGACAAACTTACAGTAGTCAATAGAACAACAACCAAAGAGGACTACCCAGAAAATGAGACTGTCGAGCAGATGTGTCAGAAACTGAACTGGCAAATCAGCCGCAATACGCACAAAGGCAAACTAACGACAGAGTTAGTATGGAACGATGCTGCCGTACGCTCTGTAGCTGATGACGTGCGTTTCTCTCTGTCGATCAACTAAGGAGGACCAATGGGATACCGACACATCGACAATCTATACCGCAGCCAGGACGTGATGCTGTTTAAACGCCTGTTCGCATTAGAAAAAATTCATGGAACTTCGGCGAACGTACACTGGCGCAACGGACAGATCCAACTGCATCCCGGAGGCGGCTCCATGGCGGTTTTTGAGCAGATGTTTGATCTGGAGGACCTCAAACAACGCTTCCTCGATTTGGGTCACGCCGACGTTACAGTATATGGCGAATACTACGGCGGTAAGATGCAGCGAATGAGCAACATCTACGGCAAAGAAGCCCGTTTTGTTGCTTTTGAGGTGAAGGTAGGTGACACCTGGCTTCGTGTTCCTGATGCAGATGACGTCACACAGAAGCTTGGTTTGGAGTTTGTTCATTACGTTGAGATTCCCGCAACCGAGGAAGCTGTAGACGAGCAGCGTGACGCAGACTCCGTACAGGCCATCCGTAACGGAATGGGGCCAGGTAAGATGCGGGAAGGTGTTGTGCTGCGCCCTCTGGTCGAGGTACGCAACAACCGTGGTCAGCGCATCATGGCGAAGCACAAAGCGGACGCGTTTCGTGAGACCGCTACGCCGCGCAAGCTTCGCGATCCACTCAAAGTACTGGCGGGCGAGAAAGCCGCAACAGAGTGGGTCACCGATATGCGGCTCGAGCATGTCCTGGACAAGATTCCCGGTGACAAAACCATTCAAATCACTGGAGATGTCGTTAAGGCTATGCTGGCCGACGTGGAGCGGGAAGGAGCTGACGAGGTTTTGATGGAAAAGGAAACCAAGAAGGCCATCTCGACGCGCACAGTAAAACTGTATCACGCTTGGCTACGTCAGCAGTAGCGCCTCAACCAAACCACTCGTCTAGCTGATACGTAATTTCGTATTGCATTTGTTGTACCGTTGTGGGGTCGGTGTCTGCCGGCCATAGCACGTCGAACTCAACCTCTCGAATTACTGGCCACAACCAATGCAACTCCACCAGGCAGCTACACAACTCTACTTGATGTCGTTGGGATGCTTGTTGGATCAGTCCCTCAATAGCCAGTTTGGTGTTGCGCTGCCAAATCAACATACCGGCGCCGAGCGCAGTCAACGTTGCTATACCTAAATAAAGAATCATCCTCGCCATGCTCCTGTCAACCGATTCCGCAGCAACCGCAAATCGCCTTGTGTGATAAGCCGTACAGGCAAAAGTCCCTGCTGGTTCCAACGCACGTGAAGTGATAAGCTATATCTGACCGCGGCTTCGACGGTAGATGCTATGCTCCAGCACACCGGAGTCATCCAAATACGATCCAAGTGCGGATGACCTGCAGGAAAACTATCCCGCCACGCCACCTTATCGATTACTCTGTTGGTCATGTTGCCTCCAGACCTGCCTCCAGACCTGCCCCCGGACTTGCCCACTGACTTGCCCATTGACTTGCCCACTGACTTGCCCAGGGGCTTGCCCCCAGACTTGCCCTTTAACCCAGTTGGTCATACCCAGTACCTTTGCGGCCGAGGCCCACGTCTTTGTACTTGCTTGTTACGTACCATGGCGCGCAGCACCGTACCTATGCGTCCTGGATACACTTCTGATTTGGCGGCCAATCCTCGGTTCAATATAGCTTCTACTATTTCGGTTACCGTCAAGGCTCGCTCAGCTTCGTTCAGGATATCTACGATGAATTCACGCAACTCTGCAGCAGTTCTTTTCTGCGTAGGTTCTTGTTGCCTTTGGGCTGCTTCGACCAAGTAAGTCCTGACGGCCTGCTCTACTACACTACCTTCCCAGTACTGAACCTTCTTGGGTCGACTGAAACCTGCATGAACCTTCTTGAAATACGGAGCAGGTGGGAGCTGCTCCGTACGCAATAGCTGATCTAGCTCATCAGCAGATAGGTCAAACCGAAAGCAGATCATCTCTCGGTTCAGCAGGTCGGTGCGGTAGCGAAACTCCTTCATTTGTTTTCCTTGAGTGTTTTCAAAGTTTCGGTTTGCTCCAACAGCAGCTTGGTTTGTACGGCCAGCAGTTTGGTTTGCGGATCTGCAAAGCTGCTGGAAGCCAGGATATCTTCGGCCAGTTTGCTTGCATCTGCATAACGGGTTTGCTGCGCCTTCAGCACTTTGCGTTCAAAGCGCTCTTCCAGGCTTTTCTCAAAACGTAGGCGTCGCGCTTCTTCTGCTTTCTTGGCTCGAATATTGCGTTGTCGGCGAGTCCATTCTTTGAGTCCGTATTGGATGCCAGAGCAATCGCAAGACAGCTCCATTGGTTTGGTGGGGAATTGATGCTGGTGCGGCAGTTGAGCGCAAACTGCACAAGGAGTCTCGAGCGGGTTGCATTTGCCTAGCTGGTCCAACGCCTCTTCAAAAAACACAGCTGATGTTTCGTTCTCGGCCGCCCATGCGGTTTTGGCTCCCTGGACGGCCCATTCGGTGAGCTGTTTCATCTGCAGGTCTAGCTTGTCGCGCTCCACAATAGCTCTTTTAAGCCGCTGCTCCAACCGGAATATACGGTTAGACTGCTCGCTGGCTTTTTGTCGCTCCCTAAGCTCACGATCTTTAGCGTCCGCGGCTTCGCGCTGCAACTCACGGTTTCGATGCTCAATCGCGCCGAACTCCGCTAGACGTTCCTGTAGACGTGTAATCTCTTGTCGTCGTTGCTCAGACTCATCTGTCAGTTGCTGCGTGGTTTGGCGCAGTTGCTGTTTGATTTGTCTTACTTGTGTGCGTGGCCAGTTCTGCCAAGCGTGCAGTGGAATTTTGATCCGGCTAATAGGACAAGTATCGTTGGTGCAGGTAACGAACCCCTGTTGGGTTCCGTTTTGTTTGCCTGCTTCGTTACATTCGGGGCAGCGAGATAAAAAGTTGGAATCGGTACCCATTTGTTTCTCCTTGTTAATTGATTACCCGAAGGGTCGTGTAAATCGTAGGTGCTGCCACACCAGTCGCTCGGTTGGTCCGAGCGTCATATAGCTGATTACTTGGCTCCCTAAACCGGAGGACACAAAAACCCGACTGTAACCCAGTAGGGTAATTTGTGCATGGTCTACTAGGTAGCCTACTGGTTTGGTCATCCGGTTCTCCTGAGCTGCTCCCGGACTTGCCACCAGACTTGCTCCCGGACTTGCCCCCGGACTTGCTCCCAGACTTGCCAGTAGACTTGCCCCCGGACCTGCCTCTCGACTCGCCTACTGACTTGCCCATCGACTTGCCAGTAGACTTGCTCCAGGACTTGCCCACGGATTTGTTTCGTTACCCAGTTGGTCATTTGCTTTGATGGTTCTGTGGGCTACAGCCCATGCAATTACACTGATTCCGTTCAGCTCCTCGGCTGATGCACTTGCGAATCAAGTCAAACGCCTTGTCGGTGATGGCCTTTCTGTCTTGCAGGCTGTTGACCAACGAAAGTGCATTTTCACGATCATGTCCCGTAACGGTACCATCAGGCCCAGGAACACAAAACGCCTCTAGCCAACTCAGGCAGGGAGCACAGATGGTGTCGACCTCTTCGTACTCGTGTGCGCAAAAACAACATTTGATCATGGTTCTTCTCTAGTGGTTACTGATCTTCTTGTGAGGCAGCCGGTAGAAGATATCGCCATGTTCCATTTGACCTTCTTGTGGATTTCCACTGTCATCGGCGTACTCAAACCGATACACCATAGCTTCATCGGGTAGGTCTTGAAGGAACTCATCGGCTGCTTTGTCGGCCCACCGCTGCACAAGTTCGTCCTGCAGTCTGTAACGGCGCCAGCGTTCCTCGGAGTCGACATCGACCTCGTATGGATCTGGAAGAGCCTTGGACTGCTCCGCGTAGTCACGACCAAAATCTCGAGAGCTTAAACCCTCAAACGTACGTGCAACCGTAACTCGAGACACCGGAGTTGTTTGTTGCTTCTGAATGTCGTCCCAAACCCAGCGAGCAATAGCAATAGAGCTGAGAGGCACATCATACCACTCATCGTCTGTCGAGTAGCCAACATCCGCAAACATCATGTCGTGCACGTCAGCTGCCGATTTAGGCTCTCTCGGGAATATGACGATGAAGCTACTGCTAGAACTGTTCGATACAAAACCGTTTCGTATTTTCATGCTACTCGTCCCACGGATGCCAGTCCGCTTCACAGTCTTCAAAAGTAACCGCAGTGTCGGGAATACCAATCAGACGAAGGAACCATCTCATGTCAAAATTATCCATGATGGTAGAGCCCATGATGTAATCAGGAGTTTCACTGATAAACCAAGCGTCGTCTTCCGTCCGGCTACCTCTATAAGAAGGATCCAACTTAGCTGCTTTGTGAATGTGTCGGTAAATCGACTTCAGCTGAGCTGGGGTACAATGCTCTCGCTCGAGGATGAAGCTACTGCTAGAACTGTTTGAAACAAAGCCTGAACGGATTTTCATTTTGTCCTCCAGAGGCCGACTTTAACATAAGGTACTGCTGATGTCAACGACACAGCGGCATGAAGCGCTCCCACCAGCTTAACTCAGCACCACAGTCTAGTTTGATTCTTCTGATGATTGGGTCCATTGTACTGGGCTCCACGACAATGATTATCTTCGCTACCGTCTCTGCATACACCTGACGATCCACTGCCGCGTTGGCGTGTTTGAGGTGCTGTCGATGAGACCGCGTAAGCACGCGAACAACTCCGCCTTTTATAGGGTTGGTCATCTACCTCTACCACTCTTTTTCTTCGATGTCTGGTTCCGCCATATCGGCCGCTACCCGAAGTAGGTTGGCTAAGCGTCGAGCCGTTCTGGGTGTCATATCGCCTGTAGCAGCCAGGTTGATGACTGGCCCCAAATCGGTCTCTCGCAACCCAAGCCAAATTTCGCGGTCTGTGCCGCGATAGCTTTGGTGCTTCATCGTGATCTGGCGCTCGTTCTCGTCTACTAGACTCTGTTTGAATTCTACCATTGTGTTGTCTTTCTGTCGTCAAGCTGATCCCAAAGAGCATCCTGTATGCGTTCTATCGTAGGTTTTACAGGCTGCTCGAGACCACGACTAACGTTGAACTGAACCAAACGAAATAGCTTGGTCTCACGACAAGCCAGATCAGCAGTCTGTTCGGGTACTTCACCAATCAAGTAGTTTACGCGTTCGTGGTTCGTCATACCGACTCCACTTCTTGTTCCAACCGACTCCACAAAGGAATCTTGACCCACTGCCCAACCGTTACCTTTACCGGTAGTTTTATCTGTACGCCGGGACGCCACGAAGAAATTTGTGTTTCCTTTAGAACATCAGCTGCATATTGTCGCTGGTGCTCATATATCTTCCGCCAGCACACTATGCGTCTCGTCATAGCCAGAGATCCTTTTCAACATGACCAAGCGATACAACGTTACCGTCGGCGTCTCGGCGAATACGTACGCGGCTACCCTGAATGCGTGCCCAACTGGATTCTCCCGTAATAGCCAACAGCTTTTTGATACGCTCTGTAGTGGCGTAGTTTTCTACCGTCGCGATAGATGTTCCGCGTCTGACGCGAGGATCGTGTACCCCAAGGACAAAGCGGAGTTTGTTGTTCTCCATCAAAAGAGCCTTCGACGTTATGACGGTCTCTTCGATCTGAAGGTCCTTTTCGGGTTCAGAGATCTCCCAGTTTCTGGTGTTGATAGAAAAACTTCCGTGATTCTTTAGTGCGTGACCATCAAAACAGAGGTAGCGGAACAACACTATTTGTGGGTCTTCTTCTAAACGCCATACCGTAACCTCAACTCTAGGAGCCTTGGTTACCCGGGCGACGGTCCGTCGGAAGTACGCCTCAGCCTGCTTGGCGCCTTCTTCCGTCGACGCCATTGAAGTTTTGTTAAGCCAGCGCTCTAACTCACTTTGGATTTCATAGTAGTGGTTCATGGATGCCTCCGTTAGCTCGGGTGCCGTATCAACTTGAGTTTAACTACCTGGTGTCTTGTCATCGCTATATCCTCTGCAGCACCAAAGGCCAATAGAGCGCCAACTTGGTCAACACTACGGCCTCCGGTTCGATCTGCACATCTACGATCTTCTGGATATAGTCATCAACCGATCTACCGATTACGGTAAACACTGGTGGGACGATAAGACCGCGGCTGCTTGCAGTAGTGAGCTGGCGCGTCATCGCCACACTTTTACGGAAAGCACGCCATAGTTGGACTCAAGCGTACGAGATACTTGTCTCACTGGCAAAGCAGCTACGTACAGCGTGTGATGGACTGGAATAAACACACGAGCCGATACTTTCGTTGTGATGGGCCACAGAACCATAAGGCCCGAGAACGCTGTAGTTTGGACCCACTTCAAGTTTACACGAGACTGATCGACACTGGCCACGATTGATTTAGTCATCGCAAATACTCGTGAAAGCGCCAAATGAAGCGCTTAGACTCCCCTCCGTCACGCAAGATGTAATCAAACACACGTCCAACCATGGTGCCATCCTCGTCTCCGAATATCATGCGCTGAGTTCCCGGTGGAATCGTTTCGTTGTTCTGTTCTGCCGATAGTACCAGCTGCCCTTGGTTGTACTCCATGGGATCATACCAAGGATATTCTTCACGAAATTCGATGATCAGCTGTGGGTTCTCCAACACGAAGTCCACCAACGTGAGTTTCTCGTCCGTTTTGTTGGTGATGATGAACGCACAACTGCTGCTGTTACTCACAAAACCATTTCGTATCTTCATTTCACCACTCCAAGTCCCATCCATAGAAAACACGCCCTTGTCGAGGTTTTAGCTCGCGATGCAGTAGTGTACGAATAACAACGCACACACGCCGAGGGCCATCTACAAAAGGCGGTACCGTTGCTTTGTTGGCCGTGTGCCTTGCGGCTGGCGACACTCGACTCAAGAAAGGCCGGAGGACCAGCTGCTCAGTTCGGTCGTTTAGGTATTGTATTGGTTTAGTCGTAACCAATAATGTCCTTCCAGGTAGATAGGTGTAATCAGCTGGTCAGTTGCTTGACTTACTGACGACTCCATCTGTTTTACTACAAACTCGATCGCCAGTGGTAACCGATACGGATGAGATTCTCGATGCACCTGGTCTATCATCCGGCCGTACAAATTAACATATCGTTGCCCGGTCGAGATGACACCAAGACCGAATTGGTGCCCACGACCAAAGCGAGTAGGTATTGGTTTAGTCATGATATCCTGATGTCGATCCGCCAAGAAGCTCGTGTCCAGTACGGAACGAAAGTTAGACTGGTCATCGGTTTCTCTCGACTTGCCTCCGGACTTGCTCACTGACTTGCCACCAGACTTGCTTCCTTATCCAGTTGGTCATCAAATCGTCTCGATGGTCAAGTAGTGACGACACACACTACACCATAACACGTCCTGCTGTGGTTTTGTCCACGCGGGCCGATCTGTTGGTTCAAGGCGTTCTGCCCAAGTACCGCATCGAGGGCAACGGTCTTGCTGCCAATCAGGTACCAGCTCGACAGGACATTCAGGTCTGTCGCACTGAACCCCTAGGCTGATCTGGTGTCGGGGAAACGTACTCCTGGCCTCAATTTTGGGACGCAGCAAGCCACCACAAGCACAAGGCTGCCCATCCACTCCGTAGACCTCTCTAAAGCCCAACCGTACCTCTTTGAGTATACGAATACAATCCAAAGGGCTGTCGGCGTGCAGAGTTTCCGGTAAACAAGACAACCGATTCTGTATGGCGGTCCAGGCTTTGTCGGCTTTGTCCCACAGATGCTCCATCAGGTTAAACTCCTTCGCCCAGCTAACTTAACTTCCAACACGTCTGCTATGCGCCACCAAATGTTCCAGGAGACCGGCTCTCTGGTTATTGTAGTAACGAGTCTACGCACCTGGTGTCTTGCTTGTTGGTTCAAAGCGTTGAGCTGCTGGTGCTGCAGTTTGGTCGCGTGACTGATCGTCATATACATTGGTTTGGTCATCAATTACTTTCGTGGGTAGATATCAAAGTCAGGGCACTGCCGGCAACCTTCAACCAAACCACCACAGTTGGTACCGAGTAGACGCTCCCGCCAGGTTGCCATTTTGGGGTGCTGCCACACATCGCGCTGAAAGTCATCCACCTGCAACATATCGATACCATCTGCTGGATCGGAACCAACGAAGCTGCATGGGTACGCCGTCGCGTTGACGTCTATGTAGATACTGAACAAGGTAGACTCACACGGTTCCGCCATCATGCTGAGCGCTTTGTGGTGCTGGTGGTCTTTTGTTGCAGCCAAAAACATAGGAGCAGAGCAACTATCGAAACCAAAACCAACGCGAGATTCCATCACGGTATCGACGAGCTGCCGATAACGATGTAGGGACCTGATGGGTGTCATGATGCTACCGCGGCCGACTGGTTTCAGTGCTAAGAAAACGAGCGCACGAAGTCCCCGTAGTCGGGGATCAGTTTGTGCATCTTCGATCAGCTGCATACAGTCATCAAACGTTTCTTCAGCCAGCAGCTGATGAATGTTGACCTGCTGCAATCCAGCTGAGGATAACTGCTCTACAGCATCGTAACAAACATCAGCCTCATAGTTCGAAACCGATACAGCGCCGCACGTCTCGGCCAACCAGCGATAGTGTTCTGGTTGCATTCGGTAACCATTGATGGTAATGTTAGGGATGACGTTCTGCTCTCTAGTGTAATGCAGTATATCCCATAGATCTGGGTTGGCATCTATGGAACCTATGCCGTAGGCTGCTTGCGTCAGCTCGGGACTAAACTTCGCCAGGACCTGCTGTAGCGTATCGAGCGACATGTTGCGGCCCTTGCTGGTGTTGCTTTTGTAACAGAACCGGCATCCTTGGTGGCAGATAGTCGACAACTCAATGTCAACTATTTCGGGGCAGCGTGGAGCCAGTACAGGATCATCCTCCAAGCAGTTGCCCCAGCGAACAAAGAAGCCGGTCTGCTGATCAAAATCGTAATTATAGTCGGCCGACCGCACATGTTTCGAGCGGGCGCCGCAAAAGCATCGGTAGTTCATGCGCTCACGATACACGAGATGTTGGCATGAGTCAAGCATATTTCAACTTGACAATAGAAATCATTGGTGGTACCGTCGATGCATGAATCACAGCAATGTAGAATCAATACTACAGCACGGGAAATCTTATGACGAGGCTGACCTTAAGGTGCAGGTTGCCGAGGAGGTGACGCCAGTCCATCAAACAACCAGTTTACTTCGCAAGGTACAGGACAGTACTGGTATTATTTTGGCATTTGCTGATCCTGCCGATCAAATCCACCCACAGGTAGGGAAGAGACACTCTCACTTTCTCTTGGAGAGAGGAACAATCTTGCAGATCGGCGGTATAGTATGTTGCGTCATCCTCGGTACCAATACGTTCCGATGTGTTTGGGTCAAACAGGCAGAGGTACTGATTCCAAATTGGGTGTGCACATGACTGACCAACTGGGTAACGCAAAAGTTGATAGACAAGTCCACGGGAGGTGGACAAGTTTATGGGCGAATAAGGAGAACCAAATGACCGGTTGGGTAACGAAGCAAGTCCAAAGGCAAGTCCAAGGGCAAGTCCGTAGGCAAGTCCGGTGGCAAGTCGGGGGGCAAGTCTGGAGGCAAGTCTGGGGGCAAGTCAGTGGGCAAGTCCGGTGGCAAGTCCGGGGGCAAGTCGAGGGGCAAGTCTGGCGGCAAGTCTGGGGGCAAGTCTCGAGGCAAGTCTGGTGGCAGCTCAGGAGAAACCGATGACCAACAAAATACAGCTAAACCAAACGCTACACAACAACGCTTCTAGCGAACTGGACGACTCGGTTATGTTGATGCTTCAAGTTGTCGACGCCGACCTTTGGGAAGCCGTTCGCTTTAGGTATGCATTTTGACCAACAATGTTTCGGTTCGTTCTGGGCCTTTGCAACGTGCATCTAAGGTGATTTGTTTATACGTTGCAGGTGGTCCGTACAATTTAGCATATCAGGAGTTACGGCTGGTGGTTGATGATGGAGTAGTGGAAGTACGGTTCCCGCTCAAACAACGAGTCTTTTTGGAGACCAAATGACGCGCAATAGAGCTTTTTGGATCAAAGCTGCCTTGCTGGGTCAATCGGCTAATGCGGTGCGAAAGGTAACTACAGACCTTGGTAGGTTAAGTTGGTCTCCAACGTCTGCTTTGGTGAAGAACCAAACCAAAGACCGGGTTGATAGAGATTTGCGGCAGGTTAATCTACCGATCCGAAATCGTGTTTTACGTCATGACTAGTCACCAGTTGATGCGCAGTAGAGTTTACGCCGAGTTGTTGCCGCGGTGTTGTACACGAGTAGTCGGTCAACTGTTTGACAACGTCAACGGTAGTCCCGTCTTCTGTCGAATCCATCGACAACTCAAAAGTCCTGTCTCGCTGGCTGTTGGAAATCTCAGCTTCCATATCAAACAGCGAACGTTAGGCGAGATGGGGTTTTTGTTGTGGAGGCCAAGATGACTAATTTCGTAACCAGAGACGTTATGCGTGCTCGCGACGCTGCTGCTCATCTTGTGACGACCAACGTGGACTATAATGCTGTTAGATCAGTAGAGCCCGGGGTACGGTTTTTGTTGCGGAGAATGCATCTCATGGACTCGATAGATGACGCCGTGCGTTCGGCCAAAATACCACTACGCCGTGAACTGGAGCAATAGGAGAGACCGCGATGACGTCTTCTTGTTTAATTTCCATCGTACAACAACCGTGGTCTACCTGCAACGGGGTTGTGCCGGCGCGGAGTACTATCAAAACACAACGGATGGCGTACTGTTGGCGTCCATCTACCTCTGAAGTGCTTCGTGGTGTTGTACACGATACCGATGCTGCCATGAGTCCTCAATTCAGCGTCGATGGTGTTGGTCGTCGTGTGGGAACTCAGGTGTGGTGGCCGGTACATCTGTTATTGAGGACTAGTAACCGTACCAATAGCCCGGTCTGGACTCCATTCCGTGGAGGATTGGTGAGGCTTACACGATGACCAGCCACCGCGTCACTTCAGATCTGTTGCGTCCACAGGATGACCTTTACGGATTGCTTAGTATTAGTTTTGATGTAAACCATTTGGTATATACACGATTAGAGTTGCCTTTATCTTTTTCTATCGAATGGATCCAGATGTTGTTGAGGCGTCATGACGCGTTTTAAGAAAACCGGTATGCGATCCCGCACCATCGGTGAAGCGGACAGACTATGCAATGCTACCCTCTTGATCCGTTCACGTGTGTGGGCCACCCAGCATATATTTTGGGCTGTACAAAATCAAGTGCCGTTGACTCTATTGGTACGGCTTCCTCTGTTGAGGATCAGATGACTGGTCAAATAAAGCGACGGATAAGCGATCTTCGGCCGTGGGATGCAGTTATAGAGGTTGCTGTAACGGACAAAATAAATAACCGTGTATCGGCCGATCTGTTTTGGAAGGTAACGGATAACCTAGCGGACACACCCGCAACGTGGGTTTGGTGGATTTGCCGGCAAATAAGGCGATCCTAAACATTAGTCCAGCGCCACCTACTGTGCTCTTCGCGCGTCATCACCCGAAGGTCTTCTTGCTCTGAGAACAGCCCGGTGCCGTAGAAGCCAACAGACCCAGGGTAGCAAAAGCCTAGGCTTTCAGCCAGGCACTGACTCGCGCTGGGAGGGAATACCCAGACAGACTTGTCGTCTTCTCCGACCAGGACCTTCCGCTCGTTCCACAAAATATCTCGCTGTTGCTGTTTGGTTAGTTTCATCTTCACCACCATTGTCCTCGTTGGTAACTGCAAAATACCTGAGAAGGAAACCAGATGTCGTTCTCGCCGTAGGGGTCTAGCCACTCAGGCTCGACTTTTAGATACTGCTGTCGGGGAATCATCGTAGGCGGCCGAGTAGAGGCGGGCCGCACAGATTATCCCAGAGGTCTTCCCGACCGTCTGACGTAAACTGTCCCGTAAAGACGCGCTCCAGTAGTTCCTGGGATACGCCCGCCTGGATGGTAACTATATGATCAACACGGTACTGTGGATGCATTCTGGTGAAGTGATTAGTCATAGCTGCTTCCGGAGTGCACTCCACACGGCCGCCCAGGCATCTCGTTGGTTAATCCAAGTGGTAGTGGCCGTGTATACACAGCTAGATTGACTTGTACGGTATCGATGAATAGGTGGGTTGGGGGTGATTACTTCAAATACCTTCTTGGCTGGCTTGGTCATGGTTTGTCAGGTCCGGTTGTTCCGTCTCGAGCGCCTGCATAACTTCCGCTAGCATTCGGTTGCCGTTTCAGCAGGTCCAGAGCTGGGTCTACTTTCTCATCTCGCAGGTACTGAGCAGACTCGTAGTACTGTTGGACTTCTTCCAATACATCTCTCATCGTTATCTATCGTTCCAGCATTGACAACTACCGGCCGCATCCCAACAACTGGTGCAGATGTCGTCCAGCACGTCCAGTGCTCGGTCGAGCTGCTCTTCTGTCAAGCCGGCGTGGTCACGTAGCTGCTGAACCAGCCTCGTTTCCTTGAACGGGTGTCGGTCGTGATCTTGGTTCCACCGCTTGACGCGCTCAGTAGGTCGATAGACTGGAGGACCGCCGTAAGCCATGCAGATATCGTCTACTGGAGCCGCGTAGATTGGGGTGGGAGCAGCGTCGGTGTTCATCCGCTCAACCACTCGGTCTACTTTGTCGGTGACTCGTTCAGCAGCTTCCCCGCTGCGTTCCAGTGCCCAAACGGCCTGAGCCAGAATACGATGGAAATCCTGGTCCTCGGCTGCTAGATCTTCTGGCGTAACATCGACCGTGATGTACTCCCGTTCGACCGCTCCGGCGGTGTTGGACGGTGGTTTGGTTGTTTTGAGCCTAACGTGCTGCTGTAAAGCTTTGCGCAGCTCAAAGCGCGCCTCGTCCAGCTGGTCTTCGTCTGCTGAATCTTCGTAGTTGCCGTTTAGCACATCCAACAGTTGTTGTGCTGCCTCGGCTACGCTGGGTGTTTCGCCGGCTGGCGGCACCCCGTAGGCACCTAGCGCGGGAGAATCCAACCGCAGCTTCTTTGGTTGTTTCTTTTTGATCATTTCTATACCAGCCTGTGTAGATGCTTATTCCGTACGGTCAAGTTCATCCCACGCGTCGACCTTGAGATCAAAGCCGTCTCGCTCGTTTCCGGTCATCAAACCAACATCCTCAAGATACTCGAATATGTTCTCCCACGCAGTCATGAAATAGTGCTGGAGTTTTCCGTTCCGATCTGAGCATGCTTGAGTGACTGCTGTCATCAGCAGCGCACGTAACCGTTTAAGCTCGCGCTCCAGTTTCTCGCAGCGATCAGCGTCGTCCAAGGTTACTTGGGTCGCCGCGCCACTAGAAATCCTTTTCATGGTTTTCAGGAAACTGTCGTACATGGCGTCAAGGCAATTACGACACACATCAGGCGGAAGCCCGGAGCCGCAGCCCGCTTGATCGCACACTCGGCTTTCCTTTGTGACCGACGTTTCTTCTCCAGCGCACGTGGTCATAACCAGCACCGTTTCTCCACTATCATCAAAGAGCTTTTTGCAACGCGCTTTCCAACCATCTCGCTCCGCCTCTGCTGCTATTCTCTTCAACCCTTCGGTCGCTTTTGAGTTGTACGCTTTTCTTAGTTCCTCCGAGCCCTTGTTCCACTGGTCGATTGCGTATTCCCTTGTCCCAGCCGGTCCGGAGGCGCCGCACTTGCCGCAAGAAACCCGGAACAAATCTCCTTCCCGAGCAAGCTTAGGTTCGAACGACTCACACCAACTACATCTCCGTCTCATCTTTCGCTGTCCTTTAGTAATAGTCACTTGATGACCCTACCATAGTCGGACAACAACGTCAATACATCTCCGAACCAGCCGCGGCACAGAGGAGCGGAAACACGCCCACCTACGTAATGGATGATGTTTGGGTGGATATTTAACGCAGGGACCAACACCACCGTAGCGGTTTCGGCGTGATAAGCATAACGCCACGTCATCTCGACCGGGTTGGTCACAGCTGATTCCAGTTGTGTTCTATCAGATCGGTAACGTCGTAGATGAGGATAAGGCTACGAGCACCGGCGGATCGCCCAAAGGCGACTTCCACTCGGCGCCACACAGCAGAGTAATCTACTTGTTGGTAAGCAACCGACTGGATTTCAGACGAAAGCAAAAACTCCCAGTTCTGCTTTGGAATCCAATTGGTCACAGCTGCCTCCAGCGGTTCCGCATGGCGGTCAAGTTGCGGAACCGATTCTCGATCAACTCGACATAATCGTAGATACGATCAAGGTTAAAGTGACGTGGATCGGGGTGGTAATAACCAACAAGGTGTCGAGCAACAACGTCGTCTACCTCTTCCGATATGTCGAGTCTTCCTTGGAGGCCAGTACAAACTAACCAGGAAGACTCTAATGCTTGGTTGGTCATCGTTTGGGCGCGGTAGGACTTGAACCTACGTAAGACACAAGCTCCATAGACTTGCCGCTAAGCCGCTCAGCTACGCGCCCATAGTGACCGGACGATAATGCCCTCACGCCCGGTCGGGTTTGTCGGTGTATAGAAATCGCCGCCACGGTTATGATCGTCTGAGATTGATGGCGCACGCTCTATCGCTGAGCTACAAGGCCATAGAGAGGCCTCGGCCGGATTCAAACCGGCGTCTTGCGCTATAGATCGATCAACGTCGATGCAACGAAACCGACGAATGCTGAAGTTTGGAGAATAGCTTGATGTTGAGTTGACCATTACAAACCTCGACAGACACCTTAGGTGCCCCGCGTTTGCCATTTCGCCACCTCCGCGTAAGTTGCGGAGGGAAGGACTCGAACCTCCAAGTCGATATGGCTGCAATACGGTCATCACGTTGAGCTTGAAGCTAAGCTTGTCTCCAGACTTCACACTTTACAGTCTGCCGACTTACGCCAACAGATAATTAAAAATCTTTTCTCCCGTCTTGACGCGATCTACTTCGATCGAGTTGGCCTGCTCTCGAGCGAACTTCACCGCATTGATGAGCTGCTTGATTCGATCCTGCAGTTGCTTCTTACGCTCAGCTGCCACGGCGCCCGACAGCTTGGTGGTGTTCCAGTGTCCGATGACCTCATCGACCGAGATGAGCTGAGTCTGTGCAGGATGTTCTTTCGTAGCCTGAGCCAACACGATCGGCTTCGCTACCTTCTGGGTCTTGGTTGTTTTGACGCTGTCGGCCCGATAACCGCCAGAGGGATCTTGCTTCCATTCGTAGGCTGGGTCTAGCGTCGGCAGCTTGTCGATGATCGTTTTGATGTCCTTTAGCTGCTTCTCGAGGAACAGCAGGTACGTGACCGGTACGTTCGGTAGCAGCACCTGGCCATCCAGCTCCACGCTGGCTGTCGCGTTCATGTTGCCAGTGTCCTTCGTCGCCACTACGTCAAACAGCTCCGTGTGGGCCTCTGCGGCTGACCGCAGCAGCTCCTCCACCTGGTGTTGTACGCGTTGTGACTCCGACGGAAACGTAGGGCCATCCGCGTCGGCGGACTCATAAACACGCGTCTGTCCGTCGAACGCACCTTGCCGCTGAAACTGATGGTAGATCGCGGTTAGGGTTTTACCTACATCTGTTTTGGTTCCGGATTCGATCGCTACGATCTGCTGAAGTTTAGGCACAACAATTCTCCTTAGTGGTTCTGTTGCTGTTGTTGATGGTTTGCAGCATACGCTGGTGTGCTCGGAAAGTCAAGCAAAAAGCGCCGGGCAGGACTCGAACCTGCGACGGGGTGGCCATCTCCCCAGCGCTAACCGCTGAGCTACCGACGCGTATGGAGAAGCCAGGAGTCGAACCTGGATTCCGGTCTAGAACCGAAGCTCCGCAACCGACGTCTACCGTTGACTTACCTCTCCTATTGTTCACTAGTCAAGCTCCTTGGTCCAAAGGTCACTCAAAGGAAACGATCTACTCAGGTAATCGTAACCGCCACAGCTGTCCCATTCTTTCCATTGAATCGTGATGTCGTCACCGTAACAGTCAAACGATATTTCATCGTCAATCTCCAAACTCACTTCGAACCAGTTAGGTAGCTTTGGATCCTGCTTCTTGCATTCATCGAGATAGGCATTCAACCACGCGATGAACTTGAACGTCTGTTCGCGCATGTCCAAAATCTGCTGCTTGGTGTAGATGGGCTCTACATTTTTCATCAGAATTCCCTCCATTTCTTTACCGCTTCCCAGATGGTTTTGAACAGTGATGGCTGTACGCGAACATGACGATGACTCAGCCGCCACTCCAAACGCTCTTGGAACCGTCGGTGGTTGGTCAAAGGCAAGCTACTCAGTAGACGGCCTCTGATACTTTTGGGTCCCGGCTCTACGCCGATAGCCATCAATTGGCCCGCGTAACGACCATGAGACTCAACAACACGATGTACAGGCTCACCGGCCGCCTCGAGCAGTTCGGCCGTCTGACGGAGCTGCTGCTCGTTCTCAGCCGCCAACGCAACAGCATATGTGCCGGGTTTGAGGTTGCCTGGAGATGACTCTCCAGCTGCATGCAAAAGATTAGCACACGCTATTCCGATCGAAACGTCGGAACGAACAACACAGTAGTGAGTTATGGGGTCGGAAAGGGTCTGCTGAGCCGCAGTGGCGTTCTGACTGTCATGGTCGAGACATTTGATTTGATCTCCTCATGTGACCAGTATAGGTCGGGCGAGCTGGGTTGTCAAGGTGTTTTCTTTGCAGCATGTGGTAGATTCTGCCAAGCATCAATCGTGTCACATATGCAAAGCGGCCCCGGACCGTCTTCCAGCAGGCCGCACTTGTCACAGGATCGCGTCTCCCGCCAGACTTCAGCAGGCGCATCGGGGCAGGGCCGTTCTAGCACGATGGTCTCGTCAGACTGATTGGTAACGCGAACCGGAGCTGCCTCCAATTCTGCTTGTAGCAGCTGCTCAGCTTGGTGCGACTGCTGAACAGCATAGCGGGTCAGTGTAGCCAGCACCTGCAAAGGTGTTTTGTTCAAACTCAATACCGCAAACGCCGATTCGATTTTGTCCAAGTGATGCCGCAGTTTTGCCAGGGACTTGTTGGTGCTGCTGACCAGTTCGTGTAGCTCTCGGATTTGGTACATCCTCATGCGTCGTCACTCCGCGGCGCCAACAGCCGCATCAGCGGGTTGGTCGCCATGCAGTAGGCGGTGGCCCACACGGGAGGTACATGGACGTCCTTGATGCAACCACAAACAGAACATCGCCAGAGCATGGTCCATACGGGCCCGTCTTCCATTTCGATCTGCTCGGCTGCTGGTTCCATGGGCGTTTTGTGTTGATGGCACTTTGGGATCACGTCGCTGATCCAGTTGGTTCTGAGTTCGTCCTCCATCGTCTGCTCCTTTGGTTTGGTTTCCTTTTCGCTGTGATAACGACAGGCTGATCTATGTACATCGTTACCTAGCTGACAGCTACCATCAGCGTAACTGGCCATATGATAACGACATGTCCCGCAGTTACCGGTGTCGATCGCTTTCTCCTCGAGAAACTCATCAATGGTATCGAATCGCTGTCCTTGCTCGAACCCGAAGCCCAGGTCTACTTCACCTAATTTGAACTGTCGGTAGGCCTCAAACCGTTACCTCTTGTTTCTCAATTCCATTTAGTTCCATTGGTATCTCCTTGGTTACTTATGTCGGCGAGGTTTTCGCGGATCTCCTGGGTAGGTTCCAGGCTCCCACTTTAGTTGATCATACAGGATACCTGCCTTCTTCAGCGCAGATGTGATTCCTCCTTGAGATCTCTCGTGCTCTTTCATTAGTTCCTGAACCGTCATTCCCTTTTTATGGTTTTCACGTAGGCGATCCAGTTCCGCTTTCGTCCAAGGCTGGCCGTGGTTTCGAGGAAGATCGCCAATAGAGGCCGCTTGGATTTTACATTTATCCTTAAGTTCCGCCAAAGCCGCGTCTCGCTCTTGGCGATAACGCAGAGCCTGCTGATGAGCGTTTGGGCACGCGGTCTGAACTTCTGTTCTGCCGGGGGAGAGCACACAGCCGCAATCGTACTTGACCAGATGGGACCAGGATTGGCTGTGCTCGTGCCTCTGGCCTTTGTACTTAACTGCGAGGGCGTCACAAACTGGACACGTCAAATCCTCAAAAAAGGAAAGCGTCTCTCCGCATGGGTTGGTTTGCGCCGGTAGTTTATCTGACGATGCGAGCATCTGTCCTGGTTCTTCCGGCATCTCATACCAACGATGATGTTTAGCTGCAACAAACTCCCCGGTCTCGGTATCGGTGATCCAGATACCTTCCACGTCGAACCGAATCAGTTTGTCTTGCCGGCGCTCTACAACCGAAACCAGGAAAGGATAATTCTGCTCGAAGCTCCCCAATTCTGGTGCTCGCCACCCCAACAGCCGCCCATGTATTCTGATGGCACCGGGCGCGGCTTCGCCGATAGGGTCAAGTTCCCGCTCAACCGCAACGACGATTCCTTTGATCGGTTCAGTAGACCAAACACGGCAGTCGTGTTGTCGGCTATCGTAGTGAAATATAGGTTTACGTTTCATTTGATTCTCCTGCAGCAGTCAGGGCAGCGTCGTTGTAGTTCTCGCTTGGATTCTTCAGCATCAACATAGTTGGTATCGAACGCCGATACATCAATCGGCTCAAGAGGGCTCTGATGGTTCATACCGCGTTTAAGCATTTCGTCCGCCAATGCTGTATGTCGTTCTTGTAGTTGAGTCGGCTCGAGTTGCCCGCGGTCCAGGTGCCCTTGAATTGATTTACCGCGTTTGAGCGTTCCTACCAACATATGCGATTCGCAATGTTCCCCGAGTAGGTGTCGTCTACACAGCAGTTGGGGATCAATCATCCACATTCTCATTCCAGCTTCTCCAGAAGTACAAAGGAAGTACTGTTTTGATCGGCAATATGATTTGTCTCACTTGATCATCTATAGGCGCTAGTGTCGACCAGTATATCAGCTGCCAGGCATTGTTTGGTCGGCCTTGTGGCATCTGCTTTCGTACAGTATCGTGAAGCGCGGACAGCACATTACTCGGAAACACTGATTCGGTCATCGTGGTTCTCCTGACCGAAGCAATAGATTCACAACCCACTGCGTTTGGTTTTCAATATGATATTCGGTTGCCCACTTTGCTATCGACCAGGCGCTATCTAAACCTTGAGGCACTTGTCTGTAGATAGCATCGTACGCTTCAAAGTGCCAACAAACTATAGATCGGGTCATCCGAGTCCTCCGTCATTTTTCCACACCCAAAACGGATGTACCAAAGGAGACGTGATTTGATCAAACACCGCCGGCAGCACAACCAGCGGGGTTGCGCCCATGCTGTACTGCGTTGGATTCGGTACGTAAGTGGCGATCACCTCTTCATCGAACCAACGTCGCGGCATTTGCGTGTGTAGTAGCCGCAAGAGCGTCGCGGCTGGTCTCAGCTGGTATGTGGTCGGGTTGGTCATCTAAGTTGGTCCCAAATGCTTCTTTGTAGTTCACGGAACATCCGGCGGTTCACTTGAGCTTCGACTGGCCATCTTATCTCCAACGTAACCAGCCAGTAATCGTTAGGCGGAAACTCGTAAGTTAATTGATTTTGGTTTACTTGTTTCGTTACCCAGAGGGTCATCGGTTTATCCCGGCTTGCCAAACAAAGTTCCAGCAGAGATCCATCTGCTGTTTAACCGCCGGCATAGCCCAACCTACATTATTACGCAACGTAGGTAACACGGTAGCTGAACAGTAGATGGTATGTTGCTGCCCGCGAATAGCCAAAATCTCCGCGTAGGGACTACAAGGAATTTCGTCCAACGGGATCTGCACCAAAGGTATTGACTTCGTCATAACGACTCATCCAAGTGATGGAGTATTCGTTCGGTGTCCCACGGTAGCAGAACGAACGGAAACGCTTTGACGTCTCGCGCAAGGTATTGGTGGAAACGAGGCCGCTCGCTGAACGACATACGCAGCAATGGTTCGCCTACGTAATCCCGATTGGCATGTACGTGCGCCATCTGTACGGGTGGGTACTTAACCACGTGAACCAGTTTCGTCATAGGGATACAGCAGCTCCAAGTAGCGCCGGCACCCGAATGTTGTTTACCGGCATGTTGGTTCCACGAAGACAGAAGCACACGTGCATCGGTTGTACCTGACGACTGTGGCCGTAATGAAAAGTCTGTCGAATTGTTGTGTCGACCGGCATGTTGTCATACGTGCTCCAAGACGAAACGCAAGTTGCGTTCGATGGAAACTAGGTTACGATGAACCAAACGATAGCGCAGATCAACACCAGCGCAGCGGTCGGGTTGGTATTGCTGATGTAAACGTCTACTTCCGCGCCAAGTAATACGCAGCATCGTTCTTCCGCCTCGCCTTGATGCCCACACGTAATCCTCTTCCGTCAACGGTACCCACGGAATCGTTTTAGCCCAATTGGTCATCTGTTGCTCCTGAGCTGTTCCCATACTTGCCCCATACTTGCCTCCTGACTCGCCAGTAGACTTGCCCCCAGACTTGCTCCCAAACTTGCTCCAGGACTTGCTCCAGGACTTGCTCCCAAACTTGCTCCAGGACTTGCTCCCGGACTTGCCGGTTGACTTGCCCCCAGACTTGCTTCGTTACCCAGTTGGTCATCTGTTGCTCCTGAGCTGTTCCCAGAATTGCCTCCGGACTTGCCTGTTGACTTGATCCCAAACTTGCTCCTCGACTCGCCTACTGACTTGCCACTGGACTTGCTCATCGACCTGCTCCCAAACTTGCCCTTCGACTTGCCAATCGACTTGATCCCAAACTTGCCCCCGGACTTGCTTCGTTACCCAATTGGTCATCGGTTTCTCCTGAGTTGCCAGACCTGTGGTTGCAGAATCCTATCGCCGATCAGCTCAGCCAGAGGACGCAAACAAAACCTCAAGCAGATATCAAGTCTGGTGCTCTGAATCATTGTGTGCTGCCGTGAACGACAAAACGTCACCTGAAAAAGCAGCACATCTTCTGGTACCCGGACGAACCTGGAGTGGACGACTTTTTGATAGCTGGTCATCCGGTCACGTTACCAGAAATCATCAACACTGTCAAACGCTGCTTCCTGCGGCCCCGGCGGTCCGATTCGTCTCAGGCGTTCCGATAACCACTGCGGCAAGTTCAGCTCAAACGAAGTCATGCCGAGTAGCAACTGAAACCGCGCACCCGATAAGATCCCTCGGTAGCTGCGATAGAGATCGGTATTCCAACCCAACCTCCACACCGGTATCATCCAGCGGCGGGGCTTATAGTTGGTAGCCTTTTCGAGCGGCCGTTCTATCAGTCTAACGTAGTTGGTCATACCGTTGCTTATAAATTTGCAGACGAATCCATAGTCCTATTCGCCAGTCGACCTGAAGCTGAACCGTCTGACCGACCCGCATCCAAACTCGTTTGTCGCTTGGTTTCCCTAGCTGCTTGTCAGTTGGTTGCTTAATTTGCTGACTTATTTGCTTTACTATTTACTAGATTGGTCACCGGACTCCTCGTAGTTGATCTAGCGTACCCCAACGTACTCGCCCGGCGATGCTTTGAGACAGCTGTAGTTCCAGTGGAGTGTATAGCCGCTGCGCGCAGTCACGAAGGAGGCCGTTATCTACCTGGCTCTTTAACTTACGGTTGTTGTGCAGGTCAACAAGCTCAAACACATACCGTCTTGTCCAGCTGGTCATACGGCTCTCCTGGTCATCGTTATGATTGATCGGACCAACTCTACCTCAAAGCCGACCATCGAAGGAAGCATCCAATACTGTTCTGCCGTAGACCCACAAACATATTGACGATAGCAAGCATCGTCCCAGATAGAACGCCACACCACAGCTCCTCTTGGGTGCTGCAAGATCGGTTGCTTGACCAGGTAGGCGTAGTTGGTCATTGGTCAGATGTTTCGCGCCAACGTGCGCAGCAGGTTATCGTCGATCAGCGCAGACAAAGGAGGCAAAAATACATAAGCGCGGTGGCCGTACTGGCGTACACCTAGGCGCCAATCTGCTTCGAGTCCGACCGAGAAAGGCCATTTTATTATTGGCAGGTGAATAATCTTACGGTAGTTGGTCACCGGATTGTTTCTCCAAACAGCAAGAGGGGCTGTTGACTACATCGGTATATTTCGAGGAAAACCGCACCCCAGTACTAAACAGCAGGAGAGTTTTCTTCACCGACGTTATTGCCGAAAAGAAGAAGAGACTCCTTGCTTGTCTTGATGGCGTAAAGAGCACCCTGGCTTGCGCGAGGCAAATCGACCTCAAGCAGTGGAACTGGATGGATGTAGTTGGTCATACCGTGACGGTATCATGGCAGGTTGCTTTTGTCAAGCAGTCGGTAGAGGCGTCCTATATTCCGTCCGCGATAGCTTTGGCCATCTGCTGTCGCCATTGCGGATCATTCATCAGCTGTCGGTCGTGATCGTTGCTCACAAAACCCAGCTCCAACAACACCGCGGGCCGGTGGGTCAAATTAAGCTCATAGAGTGAATCGCCACGGCAGTCCCACGCACAGCCTTTGGGACGATGACTCCAACCAGTGTGGGCGTCGGCGCCCCAGTCGTCAGCGAACGCGCTCGCTACCGCGTTGTAGATCTTCTTTGCTCGTTTTTCCCCTTTGCTGCTGTTGTGATGGTGCAACGCAAGGAATCCGTATGGGTCAGAGTCATCGACCCAGTTCTGGTGAATCGAAAGATAGATCTCGTCGTCCTGCTCTACCGGAATTTCCCGCTCCCAACGACACGAGCCCTTCGGGTCTGAGTACTGCCGGCAAACTTCGACGCCCTGTAGAGCGCCTTCGACGGTTGCGTTGAACCGCCACCGGGGCTCTGTCGTTGCCCTGGGTAAGCCTGGAATGATGCTGTCGTCTACGGTTGTCTCGGTGGTGTCTAGCTGACCACTGGTAGAATCAATCGCACGCTGACACACAACCTCGTGCTGTTGCGCCACCAACGCGGGGATCAAATGCTCGCTGCAGAAGTGGGCCGTCCAATCGTCTTCTCGGTTGCCTGGACGTTGTAGTGTCCACCGCTGTTGCTTCTCTGAGAAGGTCATTCCGTGACCGGGCCGTAAAATGATTCGTGACATGATGTGGAGTCCTTTGTGTATTGCTGTTGTCGTTACTTTTGATCCAAGTACTCTACTTGGGCGATCGGTTCGATGCGCAACGCCACCGCCGTTTTGGTAGCGCTCTCATCCGATTTGGCTACCCAGTAGATCCGGACCATCGTGTTGGGAATCAACTTATCCAGGTCGGGCTGGAACGCCAACAGATACTCCTTGGGGCCACCGGTTCGGTGCTTGACCTGCATGGTTGCTGTTTGACGGTGACTGGGGTATTTCCGCTGACCGGCAACACAGTCGATGCTTTTGATTGTCGCTACAGACTCGTTGGAGCTTCCTTCCATTGCTGCGTCGACAGCTGCTGTGGTCATGCCTGACCGTTGTGGTTGCGAGTCACGTCGGTAACCCACGGAGCTTTCCAGCTCCACCAGCTACTTTACAGCCGTTTTGGGAACTCCAAAAAGAAAAACGCCCTCACCAGAGGAGCAAGGGTCTGGTGAGGGCTAATACAACCAACAGGTGATCAGGCTGTTGATCGGCCGCGAGCGACCGGGGCAACGTTTCACGGCATCGCCTCTTTGATCCCGTGGGGTTATGATGCCTGACCGCGGGTCAGACTTGGCAAGGCCGTAACCTCACCACGTACCAAACAATGTACCACAGGCGAGAAGAGAAGTCAAGCAACATAAGAAACTTTAGGCCACCAGAAGAAACTTTATGTCAACGTTGCCGACAAACGTAATGATTTCGGCAGCCGTTGGTTGGCACGACAGTTGCTATACTGGTCAGCATGCGATGTTTGAAACAAACAACAGTCGTGAAGATGTTCAAGAAACGCGGTTGGAAATGGTTCCAGAACGGTGAGCGGTGGTACTTGATGTGCGGCGACGTGATGGGCGAATTCAACGGCTGGCAGCTAAAGCTCAGCAACGGTCGACTACGTCAACACAGCAACGTACACATCGTCAGCTACTGGGGACCGTTCCGCAGTATGAAGGAACTGGAAGAGAAGCTCGATGACGTCGAGAACATCTATACCGACCTGTGTGGCGTTTACTTTCCCACGAGGAACTCATGAAGATCGATAAAGTCTACACTCGTGCCTGTAGTTGTGGTTTCGGCATCGTGCGCGTTCGTTTTGTTGTCGGCCACCCCAACGGTACTTGGACACAACACGCCGCAACTATATCGGTGCCTAGCTGCTACTTCGATGAACGTGACGCTGACGATTGTATATTGAGTTGCGGGGTAGCGGCGTTGAGGCTGGATGACGTCGTGTGGACTAGTCTGGTCAACTACGATTTCATCGACTAGCCGCTCGTGATGGCGATCCTGCGCGGCTGCGCCTCCGGTCGCCTTGGTACCGACACCGTCAATACACCAGCTTCCAACTTGGCTTCGATGCCCTCAAGATCCAGCTGGTCGGATAGTCGATAACTGCGCTCAAAAGAACCGCTCCAGCGAGTATCGTTGTCGTGCAGCTGTCGTGTTCCGGAAATCGTCAGGGTGCCGTCTTTGGTTTCGATCGTCAAATCATCCAACTGAACACCAGGCAAATCCATCTGGATCTCGATAACGTCTTCCCGTTCAACCAGGTTGGTTTGCGGATACGACGTTTGTGTAGCCCACCGCGGTGCTGGCCTGGTTTCGCGTTTGGACATCCAGCGGTTAGGGGTGAAGAACGGATCGGTCCAAAGGCTCAACATGATGCTCCTCCTTAAGTACAGTTTTGATAAAAGATGTTGACGTCAACCATCAACACCAACAAGGTAATCAGCACAGAAGAGTTGTCAAGCCCAATACGTCGGTTGTTGTTGTTGTTGTTGGTCAAGATGTGGTCGAAATTCAGCGCGAAGACGTGGATTTCAGCTAAACCAACCGGCCCCTTCGGGGACCTTCCCCTTTCACTCTGTTGTATCGTTCGTTGACGTCGTCAACACATAGGTTTTATCTGGCCCCTCGGCGCCAACGCCACGCCAGTGCGGCTGCACAAAGATAAGCTTGCGTTCTTGGTATTGCAGACCGCAAGCTTGATTACGCCAGTGCCCACGGACAATGTGTCGCGTTAGTCTTTTACCTTCCCGATTCAGCTCATCCGCAGCACGTCGGTCTGCCAGACGAAAAGCCGTACCGACGATGTAGATGGTTTCGCTTTTCGTTTGTTGTAGCCGCCTCTGTGTTTTCTTTCGCTTGTTTCCTTGCTGTTGTTGCAGGCGCTGCTCTAGTTTTTCGACACGCTGTTGGTTGTTGGGTTGTACATCAGCAGGGAAGGAGGCGCAGTACAAAATTACATTACAAACGAAAGTAACCAACCGCCGCAGCGTTTCGTCCAGCGGCTCGAGATCTTGTTGAATAGTGTCGTGAGTCCCCAGTACGAAACGACCTAACGTGGGATTGGACCCAACGCGACCGAAACGCAGCAAGCACAACACCTCGGTGTCGCGTTCAGTGTAGCGGGATACCAACACCGCCGTCAAAGGATTTCTTTCGGAAGACAACCGCGACGGTGTTTCGATCAACATAGAACAAAACGGTAAGCGAAGGCAGCTGGCTTCTACCGGGATGTCGGCCGCGCTGAACGTATTGCCCAGTAGCGCTGTTGTGCGAAAAAGCCTGCCTTGCCGTATCCAGCAGTAGTTCATCCAAAGGCAACAAGTGAAGTCATCGAACTGCTGTTTTATCGTTTGCTCTGATCGAACGTCTGGAATGTTTCCTCGATGTACCTCGAAACAGTACACCAACCAGAGTCGATAGGAACTCTGTAGAAGAAATTCCTCTGGCGTATTGCTGAAGGGTAACGTAACGAGGAAACGTTGTAGTCGGTTCAGGTTATGGCGGATCCAATCAGTGTTGGTGCTGACCGCAGATTGACATTGTTCATACAGCTGTAGCGTCTGTTTGGTTTCGTCCAAATCCGGCTGGTCACGTTCAGGCGGCAGGCAAGGGGCCAGTTTTAGCAACTCCTCTGCCAGAACCAAAACCGCTTTGACTTGTTTTAATCGTTCTAACTGACGCTCGGCTTTCGTGAGTTGCCGTTCTGCTTTAGCTTTAGCCCGGATGTGTCGATCAGTTTTACGGCGCTTAGACACCATCTACCCCGTTACGAATACAATCGTAGCAGCACAAAGTTCCGTCGTCCATCTCTGTCCAATCGGGAATCTCCCAATGCGGGGCGTCAGCAGGCGGACGAGGAATCCCGTAGTTGTTGCGCCATGTTTGCATCTTGGTGTAGATTTTCTCCAGAGCCTCTCGCATCTGCTTGGGGTCGTTCCTATACTGATGATATACACTGATGTACTGTTGTTGTCAAGGATGGATATCTTACCAGGATTGCGTTTTGACCGCGTTGATTTGCTCCCAGACTCACCAATAGACCGGCTCCCGGACTTGCTTATTGACTTGTTTCCGTACCCAGTTGGTCGTGTCGTTTAACTTCGCTGTACCCACTCCGCCATAGGCCGCGGATAGAACCGTAGGTCCCGTAGCGCCGATACCTCCTTCGCCATAACGATACAGCCGTGATGCCGTACGTTGATGGCTACAAAGTCAGCATCACGGTCCCGACAACACAAAGGTAAAGCTTCCTCTACGGCACCACAAGGAATAGGTACGTGTCCAATCTCCTGCGTAGCATCGTGCACGTAAACATGACCATGCAGCATATAGTTGACGTTGTGGTAGTATCGGTACAGACGTAGCTGAATCGGCGTGTCGACTGAAGGCTTAACTGTTCCGTAGTACTTTACCTGGTCAAGCCCGTCCGCGTCTACCGCCACAAAAGCATCCTGATCGATGTATCGCTTGTCTACGTTACGCCGGGACACAAAAACCTTGTTCTCGTGTTGTACGCGAAGTGAGGGAAAACCACGAGCACAACGAAACGAAGCGTTACCGAGAAAGCGCGCCGTCGCTTCCGGTTGCAACAGCTGATGAAACGTTTCTGCGTACCGTTTGATTAACGAAAAGAATTCAGGTTGATCTGGAACAGTTAAACGGTCTCCCGTTTGCGCTGAACCGATTCGAGTAAAACTTCGCAGTTGTTGCACACGCATCAGCAAAGTACGCGCTAAACGAGAAACGTCTCTGATGTGTCGAGGTCCGTATTGATTACCCAGCGGATCAAACACCGAGGCATTTATTTGCTTGTCTTCTGGATCACGCCAAAACTGAACCAGCAAATTACTTTTCGTTTTCAGTGCACGTTGCATTGTTTGCTGAAAACGATACTCGCGTCGATCTCCCGAAACAAACTCATTTCGTTTTGACGTTACCAAACAACAACGCGGATTGTTTTGCTTGACCTGGTCAACTAGTTTCGGTTTATCGTTCGGTACATCAGCGAACCAAAACACTACATCGTAATCTTGAACCGATTCAACCAACGAGGACAATTCGCTGTATTGACCTCCGTTGTGATGACGAGCCGCAAAGCCAAACAGATCGAAACTACGGTGCAGTTTATCGATGTAACCGGAAGCTCGTCCGCCCCGGTCATCAAAAACTCCGCCAACCAACAAAGCCTTCATTGTTTCTTCCTTTGGACATCTGGCGAGTCCAGCTGATTATTTGTACTTCCAGTGGAACGTGAAATCAACAACTGATCCACAATGCAGAAACACTGGGTTGGTACTGTCGAGCCAACCTAACGCAGGTAACGGTATTTGCCATTGGACTTGCTTCGTTACCCCGTTGGTCATTTGATTCTCTCAGACAAAAGACTATTCCGCACCGTAACGAATTCCCAACCCAGCACGCGTCGATAACCAAACTGAGAACACCAGACGATGATGGTTTCGTTCAAATGCGCAGAAACGAAATAACGTGATGTGGGCGACAGGCCTAATAGTTTTACGGTCTTGGTCATGGGCTCCGCCTTAATGGGCTCCGCCTTAATGGGCTCCGCCTTAATGGGCTCCGCCTTAATGGGCTCCGCCTTA
>Ga0180437_10001119_pt1 | contig 46911 bp, 60 predicted proteins | sample SS_ome_4_FD_132410 | JGI IMG/M metagenome (GOLD analysis project Ga0180437, IMG submission 132410) | Hypersaline lake sediment archaeal communities from the Salton Sea, California, USA - SS_3_D_1 metaG | ecosystem: Environmental > Aquatic > Non-marine Saline and Alkaline > Hypersaline >... | reverse complement strand
GCCGTAAAGCAACACGAAGACCGTGAACAGGTTATCACCCATGAAGTAACTAGATCCTTTGCCGGAATAGTTGCGGACGTCCGGCTGTTAGGTTTGGGGGTTATCCTACGCTGGTTGCACGGCGCGTCGTCGCTTGCGAGGTGTCGCCGGAGCTTGCCCGTTCCCGTTGGAGTTGGAGCTGCTCAGGTCGATCGATCGCTTCTGACGGCCTTTGTCAAGGGTTTCGTGAGTCTCCTCGGCTTGGAGGTCTGCCTGGCGGTCTGCGATGGTACGCTCCATCGACTTGATCGCCTTCTTGACAGGTGTCTTGAACTGCTTGGCTCGCTGGGCCATCCCTTCCAGGAGTTCCAGCAGCGCCTGCATGTTCTCAAGATCCTGCTGGCCGACTTCTGCCGACTCGGCACCGAGGACGTTCTCGATGATGTTGGTCTCATCACCATACCAGACCGTATCGTGCTTGCCTATCCAAATCCGCGTAGTCTCCAGCATCTGCCGGATCTGCGCTGGAACAGTCTTCGGGCACTCCATCTTACGGCCCGGCGAGGCTCCACGAGTCCCGTAGCGACGCTTGATCTCCGCGTGCAACGCCGGGGGATCGAGCTTCTTGGTCAGTGCCATCTTAGCGAACTCGTTGCGCTCCTTCTTAGTGGCAAGCGTCAGAATGTACGACATGTGACCCCAGTGGACGGAGAATCCCGACTCGGCGTCGATCATGGCCACCAGCTTGTCGAGGTCATCCTGGCTGTAGAGGTCGGCAAACGTGGCCGTCTTCCGCAGCGTTCGCTTGTGCGTAAACAACGCCTTCTCCAGTAGCGTGATCGGCTTGTCCCGCTTCGTGCCGAACTTACCATCTGCGTTCTGCCGCACGTCGAGGACGTGCTGGCCCAGCTTATGGTAGTACCGAAGGTTTGCTTCGCGTGTCGAATGAGACAGCTCCTCGATCTGCGTCGTCTTCTTCCGAAGCGCCGGGTTCATCGCATCCAGGGCTTCCTGCCGTTGCGCTGCTGCCAGCTTGGCGCGGGCCGCAGCGTCTTTCGCCGATGTTCTTCCCATTTCATCTCCTTAGCTAACGAAATTGCCGCGTAACATCTGGTACCCGGCTCGTTCCAAAACCTCGCGTCGGCGCGTATTGATCTTCCTTGCCGTCTTCACGACCCGGCAGAAGAGATCGAATATCGTACGTGACGCGAACACACGTTCGGTATCGTACGCTGGAATGTGCGGTTGCCGCGTATCATGGCCGAGGAGAGCTGCGTCTTCGACGAGCTCGGCACCAATACGCGACGGCACTTTCAGCTCCGCCAGCGACCGCGTCAGTTGCTGTCGTCTTTCCTGGCGGGCTTTCTTGTCCAAGTTGGCATAGCCCAGAGGCGTCCGGCACATCGAATCGCATCCGGCCTCCAGCTCCGCGACTGGAAGCTCCTTGGACAGAACGGCCCCGAACATCTTGTCGAGGCGTCGGTGGAAGTCTCGCCCGATATGGGCAAGGCGACCTCCGAACTCGTCGTAAGGGCCGAGGCACACACCGTAGCGGGTGTAGATAGCAGCCGTCCCGCGAACGCTGGTGCCCCGGGCCTCACCATTGCAGAAGTAGTAGCCCGGGTAGAACGATACGACGTCCTCGCCAAGCCGCCGGGTGAATAGTGGATCCGGTTTACGGTACCACAGAAGCATCTTGCGACCCAGGATCGCAGCAGACCAGAACTCGACGTCGGTCGAGATCGTTCGGATGGTCTCCTGCGCCTGTCGGAACAGGGTCAGGTTGTCGAGGATCTGCTGCTTGGATCCCACGATACCTTCGATGAGCTGGTCCTTCTCGTTGTAGATCACGCGGTAGCTTTCCAACAGGGGGAATCGCAGTTGCATGACCTCGTTGAAGAAGTCGGTTGCCATCTTACCGCTTGCCAGCTCAGGGTTCTGGCGGCTCTTCTCCGTCATACCCGCCAAGTTGTTGAGCATGACCTTCGAGCCGGGGCAGACGATGTGACACACCTCCTTGAAGCTGAGCGTGGTGTACTTGTACCCTGTCGCCGTTTCACCTTCGTAACCCAGGATGAGCTCAGACGGTGCCATCAGCGGCAGGATATTTGTATCCTGCTCGACGCGCTCCAAGTGCGCTGCGAGGTCGGCCTCTTGGCCCCTACGGAACATGTTGACCGTTGGTCGAACATGCAGGGGCACATGAGCGCGGCGTGCTTCCATGACTACTCCTGATACCAATCCGATCCGACTGTGGTGAGGAAGTCCTGGAACGCCTCGACGACATAGATGACGACGGGATTGCCAAATGGCCGGACAATCCGCGTTCCACGTTCTTCTCTCAAATCCGGGTCCGCTATATTGTGACGGGAAATGGGGTAGTTGTGCAAGACCATTGCACCGCCTCCCCGAGAAATTCCGGCCACCGAAATACCAGGCCGACGCGTTCCTTCGTATCGTCCAGGTCCAACTGGGCCATGCCCTTCATGTACTCCTTGAAAAAGGGCGTTTTCGTAAACTCGGAGCCAAAAAGCTGCGGTATCTGGATTTCGTGCATCCAGGCTATCCGCGCTCCGAACATGATCACGGGGAACTCAGTCGCGCCGTTGAGGTACGTGAAGTCTGCATACTCGTACCCCTCCAGCTTGGCGTCCTTCACGGCGACGTGCGGCTTCCCACCGGCGTGGCCGATGATCTTCTTCACGCACGTCTCCTCGAACGACCTACGCTGGTTCTCCCACCTCTTCTCCTGATCCTCCGGGCTCAGATCCAGCCACCCCATCGTTGTCCTCCGGGTTATAGTCGCTTTCGGATGGAGGCACTGCGAGTTGCAGCGGATCCAGCATCTCGGCATCGGGTTGCGGCATCTCGTCGGCGTGCTCGTAGAGGGCTGCTGCCTCTTCGGTACGCGTATCAATCTCCTGCGCCATCAGATCCCGGTAGTCGACGCCTGGCTGAAACAGTCGGCGAGGCTGGATGCCCAGCAGCGGGTAGATTTGTTCGAGGAGATCCTGACGCCGCTCTAGCTCGGCACCGATCTGTCGGAAATGCACTGGGTTGTCCTTGGGGATCCCCAAGGCTTCGCAGTAGCCCTGACGCTTCGACGAGTTCGTCACCTTGATGGGCACGATGTCCATCAACGCGTGATAGATCGTCTTCTTGTTCTTTGTCTTGAACTGCGTTCCACGCTTGTCGTCACCGAACGACAAGAGCAGCTCAACCGACGCCGTATCCCAGTCCCAGCCGGTGCGCTGGCGGATGACGCCGTCGTCGAACTCCTGGTGCCACCAAAGCATCTCGGCAACGATCTGCTTGCGTGATGGCCCCAGGCCGTTCTTGCGACCAACGAACTTGACGCGGATGCCGCCGAACTCCAGCGTATCGATGTCGCCGCTGGGAGCCTTGTGCATCTCGATCTCGTAGGTCTCCATGAACTTGACGGACTTTCCGCCGGGCGAGACGTACGAGGTGCGACCCATGAAGTCGGTCGTCGGTTTCAAGTGGTTGGTACCTACAATCGTGAAAGGATACTCGCGGATGAGATCCGGCATCGCACGCATGTAGTCGGCGATCAGTCTGGCGGCCACTGGGTAGCCGAGGCTCGGGTGTCCTTCCTTGTCGATCTTGTCGAGTGTCTGTCGCGGGGCCGTGGCCATGATCGAGTCGACCCCGAATAGGATCGGCACGGTGTGGCCTGGACCATCTTCCGCATCTTGGAATGACTTCGCCACGTTGACGAAGCACGACAGCAGATCCATCCACTCTTCAAGGTAATGCGACTCGCCCCACTGCAAGCGGGCCAGCCACATCGGGTTCCATTCAAGGATGCTGTTTCGCAGCTCGGGCGAGTCCTTGTGCTCGTTCTCGATGTAAGCGCCGCCGCCACCATGTTTCATGTGCCAGCGCATCAGCTCAACCAGGAACGCGGTCTTACAAGACCCTTCCTCGCCGGTAATGTGAATGATCCGCCCCAGCGGCAGGATCGTGGATTGCAAGAGGAACCGGAGACAGAGTGCTGGGAGGTACAACCCAACGAGCAGTCGCTCGACTTCGGAGCCGACGATGATGTCGGCTCTCCCAAGTTCTTGGGAGGCTGTCTCGGTCATACGTGAGAACAACGAGTCGAGGCTGGCGTTTCGATCCTGCCCGACCCACGGTGATTGTTGCTGTGATTGGCGTCGTCTGGCCATCAAACCCTCCAAAGTATAGATCAAACAACCCGGCGTCCTGCCGGGTTGTTTGTTTCTCAATTACCGCCCTTTCGGACCCGAACTACTGTGCTCGGGCTTGCTGGGCGCGTGCCAACGCTGCTGCCGCCGCAGACGGTGCCTGCGGTTGGGCGGCTTCGGGCTGCGGAGCAGCCTCGGTGGGCGTAGCAGCCGGTTGTGGCTGCGGTGCCGGTTGCGGCTGTGCGGCCTGTGCAGGCTGCGGTGCCGGTTGCGGCTGTGCAGCCGGTGCAGGCTGCGGAGCGGGCTGCGGAGCCGGTACAGGGGCGGCAGCCGGTGCAGGAGCAGCCTGGGGCTGTCCCATCGCGGCTGGCCACCCTCCAGGAGCCGGTTGCTGCTGGAGCGGCGGCTCGGTCGGAGTCAAGTTCTCCGCCGGAGCAACCACGTCCTGTCCCTGCGGCGGCGTCGGGGCCGGTGCAGGAGCGGGAGCAGGAGCCGGTGCTGGAGCCGCCGCCTGTGGCGCGGGTGCCTGCGGCGCAGTCGGCTGGGGAGCGGGAGCCTGCGGAGCCGGGGCCTGCTCGGGAGCAGGAGCGACGTCTCCGTTCGGCAGCGCACCGTCAGTGACGGGAGCCGGAGGAACTTGAGCGGGTTGCCCCGCCCACGCCATGTTGGGCTGCTCTGGTTGGGCGGGAACCTGGGCCGGAGCGGCACCAGGAACGGCACCCCAACCGCCAGGACCGGCTTGACCGGCTGGCTGTGGGAACGCACCAGGTGCAGTCTGAGGCTGCGGTTGCTCGCCCGGTCCAGCGTAGCCAGCACCAGGCATACCCGCCTGTGGCGCTGCCACAGACACTGCCGCTCTCGCCTTTCGTTTCACGTCCTCGGGAATCCAGTCCGGGTGGTTGCGCCACGCGTACTCGATAATCTCGGGCGGGAATTTGTCGGCGAGGATTCTCGCTTGCTCCTCGATCGTCGGGAACTGAATCAGTTGGTCCCAAGGTTTGACCTTGGTCTTCACCAATTCCTCGAACTCGGCCAACCTCGCGGGAATACCATTGAAGTCCGGCGTGCAGAAGCACCCGTACCCAATCGGCTTCTTCCCCGTTTGCGAGTAGCCGCCCTGAGCACCGGCGGCTGCGGCTTGCTGCCAACCTTGCGGCTGGGCTTGCTGGGCCACACGCGGATCGCCTTCGCTCAGCGAGTAGAAGTTCACCATCCGACCGAACTCCAAGGAGATCGGGTCGCCACTGGTGTAGCGGCCCTCGAAGTTGCTCGGGTCGCCAGCGTAGCCTTCGACCTCCGCATTGAACTCCTGGAGCATTGCGAGACCCGCAGAAGGGCCAAGCTCGATGACAATCGTATTGTCATTCGGCCCGATACCACGGGGAGCCGCATACGGTTGCGACTTGTAGCCCATGATGAAAGCCTGCACGAGATAAATCTCGCTCGGCTTCGGCAACATGGCGCTACGACCCTGACCACCGCGAAGCAGCATGGCCCAGCCACCAGAGTCCTTCCCCCGGGCGACGGCACGATCGATGTTGCGATGCAACACCGCCCCTGGCGTCATTTGAGGATCCTCGATCTGAGGATCGTCGGGGTCGTACTCGATGAAGGTGACTGCCGGATCGCCAAACCCGCGACAGGCGGGATAGCGCCGGATCCAGTCGCCGAACCCGAGAGGATCGTGAGGATCGTCGGCGGGCCAGCGGTAAGGATCCCACAGCGTGCTCGGTTCTTCGTCCCGGTTGAACTGTGGGAGGACGCGGACGGTCATAACCCCGTTCTCGTAAGGGGTCGACCAGATGTCCGCAGCGCCCTGGATGATCACATGATCTCCCTGACGCACATTGCGCTCGGAGCGTCCGTGTTCCGAAAAGGTGTACCCAGTTCTCCGTCGACGGGTACGCGTAGACGTGTCTTTTGCCATGAGGCACTCTCCTAAAACAGAAACTTAAACTGAAACGTGAGATACAATACGCTGCCTGGGGTCGCTTCCCCTTTCTGGCAGTGATTCCTATTGTAGCGACCGGGACGATAGTGGCTAGATCAGGTCGAGCGGAATACCAAATTCCTCTGCCTGGGCTTCGGTGATGTCCTCACCCCAGTTGAGCTGCACATCAATATCGATCCCGAATCGGTACGGTTCTTCGACGTCCATCCGCGTCCCGTCCAGCCGCGTCGGCCAGATCGGAGCACGGTTGACCATCACTTCATTTAACACCTCCTCCTTGAAGACACGCAGATGAGGTATCGGAACCTCAAACAGTATGGCATCGTGTATCTGAAGCAGCATGCGATACAACACGTCAGGCCGCTCCAGGCGGTAGTAGTAAGCAGCATCGATAGCGCGGTTCATCGCATCGGCAACGGTGCTCTGAATTGGGAAGTTCTGGCCCTGTCGTTCCATCTCCCCGATGACTTGTCGGTCACGGCTCTTGATGAACCGGCGCTTTCGACCGAACGGCGTGCAGATCCACTGCGGATCATGCACCCGCTCACGACACTCCCGGAGGAACGCTGTGGTTCCCTGGTAGGTGTCGAAGTACATATCGATCAGCTTCTCGGTATCCTCGATCGAGATCGTCACGCCTTCCTCGCGACACTGACGGGCAATCGCCGGAGCCATCCGCCCGTAAGGGATACCGAAGTTCACATTCTTCGCCGCCACGCGCAGGCCCTTCTTGCCTGCCTTCTTCATGCCCGTCTTGGTGGGTGCGCACTCCAGTTGGAACGCACGTACCGCCGTGCGGCTGTGAATGTCGTAGTGGTTCGGGTCCGACTCCTTCAACGTACCGCGAGCGACGTGGTCGATCATCACGGGGTCGTTCGCCAGCCATGCGATGACTGCCAGCTCCGCACCGCAGAAGTCCGCCTCAACCAGGACGTGCCCAGGTGAGGCTCGGAGGATCGTACGGATCGGGTGCTGGTAGAGCGGTTTCCCGAAGATGTGGTCGTAGTCGCCGTAGGCAGGGTTCTCCTTGCCGTCCTTCACGTCGGCGTCGTAGCGGTACTGGGTGCCCAGGATACGAGAGTAGTCGTCCTCACGACGCTTGGACAGGTTCTGGAGGGGCGGCCTAGCAGAAGCTGCGCGGCCGGTTTCCTTCAGTTGGGACAGGTGCGTCCTGATCCTGCCGTCCGCGTGCGCGTACGACGCCAGCCCCTTCAGGAAGACAAGGTGGCCGGTGTCGTCCCGTACCAACTCGCCACCTTCATAGGTCGGCGGCCTGAGCACGTACTTCAAGCACTGGCTGATGAACTTCAGATCCCGAAGCTGCATCACCAACGGATCTACATGGCCCAGGATTCCGAGCACCTCCTTGTCCGCAGACGGAGTGTACTCGTCCTCTTCCCCACGGGCCATGATCTGATCCCACGCTTTGCTGCGTCGACCGGTTGATTTGATTGGGAGGAAGTTCATGGTCAACGCTTCCGGCGGGCGAGTGGGTATCTTCTCGCCGTTGGGACCGAGCCTGAAGCCGTAGTTGTCTCCGAAGAGGAAGGCAACGCACTGCTTGCTAGACTCGGGATTGAAGGTCTTCCAGTTGATCTTCTCGCGGAAGTCGGCCAAGAGTCGCTTGCGGACAAATTCGTAGAGCTGGGAGAGCTCGTCCACGCGATCGCGGTCGAGCATGATCCCGTTCATCTCCATCTCCAGGAAGCCTGGGCTGGCTCGGTGAGCCGTCCAGTATGCCTGCCACGACGGTTCGTCGAACCAGTCGCTGTCCAGCAAGCCACCCTCCTGCTCGCACCGCTCCGCAATCCGCCTGGTGGCGTCGGCGTCGTAGCACGAGTAGTTGGGACTCTCCTTGGGATCCGGGTACAGCACCCAGTCCGGGCACATCCCGTATCCGTCAAGCTCCTTGGCCTTGAGCCCCTTGACCTTGCAGTATTGCTCCTTCCACTTGTCGAGCTTCTTGTCGTACCTGGGGCACGTCGTCAGTCGGGCGGTGACATCCGACAACTTGAAGCTCGCCGCCTCGTTGGTGGCGTGGTACATGAGCGTGGTCTCGAAGCCGCCGCGTCGTGCATCTTCGATACGCTCGGGCATCGTGTACTCGGTTCGCACGTCGATACCGTTGTAGAGGAGCCACGGCATATCAGCACGGAACGCATGGCCGCCAACCCTTGGGTAGTAACCGGCGTCAGGGTCGTGCTTGAGGAGTCGGTTCAACTCCTGGATGGCATGGTCGATCGACGGCTTGAACGCTGGGTGCCCTCCCTGGTGTCGCAGGACCACGCACATGCCCTCGCCGTGCCGCGAGCTGAACTGGACCGATCGCAGATACGAGTTGGGCTCGGTGGGGTAATCACCATGCCACTCGCAGTCGACAGCGATCGTCCAGCGCGTCGGGTCGGCTCGGATCTCGTCGACGATCCGCTTGAGCTGGTTGTGTCGGTAGATCACGCGGTGATCCACGTCCTTCTCCACGCCGCCGATGTCGACGCCCTGGCTCAGTTGCAGGAACAAGGACAGTTGATCCTTGAACGGCTCGAACAGCTCCGTCCGGCGATAGACCGCCGCAGGGTGTGTTGCCGTCATCACCTTGATGGTGTGGACCTTCGGATCCTTGCTGTCGAGCTCGCTCGTCTGGATGATGAGGTCTTCGACGCGACCCACCATGTTGGACACCGAGGCCCACTTCCCGAGCAGCGCCTTGGACGCGTGGCTGCCGAGGCAGAGCAGATAGTCTGGTCGCACCATCCGCAGCTCTTGGTGGAGCAGCGGCAGGCAATCGGCTATCCACGCTGTGGGCAGCCCGTCCGACTGCTTGTCGAGCTGCGGGAACTTCACGAGGTTCGTGAAGTACCAATCGGCGATGTCGGCCTCGCCCACGCCAAGGGCTTGCAACGCGCCGAACAACTCCTCGGACGTCGACCCGACGAAGTTGCGCTGGTGCAGGATCTCTTCCTGGCCTGGGTGCTTGCCGACCACCATGATGTCCGCCTTGCGGGGACCACCATTGAAGTCGGCAGTGTCGTCGCTGTGGAGGTGTCCGGGCACGAACCGAGCTGCCTCGGTTCTGCCCTTCACCTTCACGCCCAACTGGAAGTAGTTGTCGTAGAGGGCTCTGCGGTACAAGTAATGAAGGTTGTCACCGTAACCAGTCAGATACTTGGCCTTACCCTTCCCTTCCGTCGTCGGAAGGCTGTCGCCTAGTTCCACCGCCGCCGCGACAAAGTCCGGGCCGGGTAGCGGCATGCCCGGGGCATCCAGGCCGACGAACGGGAACTCAGCGTTGAGCTCCGCGTTGTCGGCTTGGCCTTGCCGCACGAGCTGGAACAAGTCGCCTAGATCGGCGTGAACTGTGCTCACTCTTTGTTCTCCCGTGGTTTGCAAACCCTGGAGTATGCTTCGTGGTACTCCCAGACGCGTTCCTCGATCTGGTCGTCAAGGAAGTTGGAGAACCCTGCCATGCGTAGCAGCACGGCAACCTGATGGCCCTCGGATGTGAGGATCGAGTTGCCAGCGCATCCCACCTCGGTGCAGTCTTGGATCAGACCGCGACGTTCGAGGTAGGCTCGCAGACCTTTAGCGAGCGGCATTCCGTACTCGGGCCGATCTGTCTGGTCTGCGATCTGTTTGCACGCGTCGAGATAAAGGATCTCGTCGATCGCGGTGGCGCTCAGCGACAAGCTGAACGCTGTCGATCGTGTGTGCTGTGCGAACTTGTTAATCTTCGTCCTCCTCGTCGTCATCGACGTCATCGAACAGGTCGGGATCCTCGTAGTCGTCATCATCGTCGTCATCCGTGTCTGGGTGCTGGTCGTTCAGGTAGTAAACGACGCTGTCCCAGTTCTCGGAGACACGTTCAAGTAGACGGCGCTCTTCCGTCTCTTGGTCTTCTCGCTCTTCCCAGAGCGTCTCGTCACGAAGGCGCGTGATGTGCTCGTTGATGAGCCCCGTCATCGTGGCGGGGTCGATCGCGTCCAGCTCCCACGACTGCTCGCCGTACTGGGCTCTATATGCCTCGTACCGGCAGTCCGTCGTCTTGGCGGGGTTGGGCGGCGGGTTCATCTCGTCGACCTGTGGCATGTTCAACGCCACGCGGATGACGATCATGCCGCTGTCGTCATCGTCGATCTCCGTGAAGTCTTCCGGCGGCTCCGCGAAGTAGGTGACGTCACGCTCGGTGAACATGGCCATGCGATCCCGAATGTCTCTCGACATATCAAGGCCGGACGGGTCATGGTCACCGAAGTGCAAGATCACCGGCTTCTGTCCGCTGCGGATGAAGCGGCGCATCCGTTGACCGGCTCGCCACATCTCCGACTGGCTAGTGTACCCTCGGCACGAGAAGAAGCTGACGTCCAGGGCCGAGCACGGTCCCTGGAACACTCCCGCCAACGCTTCCTTCTCGATCCAGACTTCGGGGATGAATTCCTGGCCCTGCCACTTGTTGATCTCGTAGCTTGTGCCACAAGCGCGGATGATGTGGGCAGGGTCTCGCCAGTGTGTATTCGATTCGAGGTTCCGCGTGCGGTCCTCGATGCCGTCCCATCGGAGCATTCCGTGGCGGCGACCAACGTCAACGATGTTGCCGACGTTGTTGTAACTGCGTTGGCTGTTCTCCACCATGTCACGCGCGACGAGCTGGTAGTACAACTGCCTCAAGGTGAGGACGTATCCGTCTGCACGGTACTCCTCCATGATCGTGTCGATCTGGTCGATGCGATCCCGTGTGGACTGCCGCATCGAGCTTTGTTGATCTCCGTACGCTCTTCGCATATCGGTTTCCTTAAAACGAAATGTGTAACCCAGCCTCCCTGGCCTCCGTCACGATCAACTGTCGTAGCGGATCTCGATCGAAATCCGCAGGATCCCAACCTTCCGGCATACGCACGCGGATGACTGGATTGACCCCGTTGATCAACAACTGGATCGCCTGCATACTGTTGTCCCAGGCGTCCGAGTCGAAGCAGATGATGATGGGTTTGCCTGGCCAACTCGTCTGCAACAGCAGTCGTTGCTGCGGCGAGAGAGTCTTTCCGAGCACGGAGACGGACCAGTCCCCGAGCCGCCAGACATCAGTGATCCCCTCGAACACAACTACGAACGGCTTGTCGACCGCTTGGTCATGGTTGTAGAGGAGAAACCGCTTCGGCATGTCCGGGCAAGTGAAATACTTGGGGACATGCTTGTTGGGTGGCTTCCCAACGTATCGCCCTTGCCAGCCATATTGAACACCGTGCTGGATCACCGGGGCTATGATGCGACCCGCCGCCAGTGCGTGTCGCCTATCGTGTGTTGTGGTACAAGTAACGAGCCCGTAGTCGTCGATCGTCTGCTCGTAGAAGCGACGCTCGCCGAGGAAGTATTGCATCATGGGGCTCTCGATAGGGACGTTCCGCAGACTGATTGCCGGTCCAGGGAAGTCCCGAGGTATCAGCTTGGCCGACGACTTGGCAGCGTTCTGGGGTGTGAGCGACGGTGCTTGGTGTCGTCGGTTGGCCGCATTGCTTACGCCGAAGATTTCGTTGAAGAGCAACTGGCGATTGCCGGGCTCTTGCAAGCAGTCTTCGTTGAAGCAGATTCCGTAGAAGTCGGCGGCCTTGGTCATATCCGCCGGATCGAGCTGACCGAACATGTAGTTGACCCACAGTCGGTGCCGGTCGTCGTTGCAGTAGGGGCAGTTGATCCGATAGGTCTCGCCCCACGTAACAACGGTCCATCGCAACGTACCGGGACGCGAGGCGTCGGGTAGGTTGTCGCCCGTCATGTACTCGCCCTGGTTGGCGATGATCACCTGATTGTCGCTGGCGATCGCCTTCAGGCGCGTGTAGAGCGTCTGACAAATCGGTGGAACGTCGGGGAAGTCGTTCGGATCCCCGTAGGATTCCATCTGTGTTGTAGTTCCGAAACCCATCAGCCGTCAATCTCCGGTGCAATCTCGCGGCCAGGACGGCGTCCTTGCAGCGCTGCCGCACCTTGCGGGTTTGCGACGTCAGCAAGACGGCTGGCGTCGTCGCCTGTAATGAAACGGTTCTGGTGAACCGTGAACCTGTCCGTCACGTCGATCATGTGAGCATAGTTCTCACTGACCTGGAGAAGGTAGGGCGGTTGCCCCTCGGCACGAGTGTCTCGCACCTTCGACCAGTTCAACCGACGCACGCCGTTCTCCGGGTCGGGGATGCCGATGCACCCGCAAGCCACCATGTTCTCGGCAAACGCACGAGACTCGGCAGCTTGGGTGTGATTCAGCAACGTCGCGGGGTTCTTCTTCATCGCCTCGGCAGGGGCAATCTGGTGGAACACCCACACAGGACAATGGAATCTACTTGCAATCTTGTGCAGGCACTGGTGACCGAACCCGGACAGGTGGCCACGCAGCTTCGAGTCGTCCTGGTTGTTCGCCATCATAAACCGTTTGCAGCACAACCCAGCGTAATCAATGATCGGCATGATGATGTGCTGGCCGGTTCTGATCTGCCAACCCTCCAACGCTGCGGCGATCTCGTCGATCATGCCTGTGCCAGCGTTCGGGTGTTGCTCCGAGCCCGACATGTCGAAGATACGCACGCACTCCGACAGCCACGGCTTGGCCATGTTCCACCGCTCCAGCTCGCTCTTGGGCTCGCCTTCCTGTGCCAGGTATTTCTCGTAGCTAGTAGGGTCCACCTCGGTACGCAACTGCGTATCAAGCTGCGTCATCGCAGCCAGTCGGCCCCTTGGGATCTGCGCCGCCGCCGACCACAGCCGGGGTCGCAGTCGGATGGCGCTCTCCTCGTACGTGAAATAAGCAACCAAGCCGGGACGGAACCCGTGACTGACCGCGTAAGCATACGCGTTCTGTGCTATGGACGTTGCCAGGTGGAAACCAAGCGTGGTCTTACCACCGCCCGTCACAGCGAGAAGCCCGTAAACGGCACCAGGGCTGACACCGCCCAGCGGATCGTCAATGAACTTCAGGCCGGTCCCATACTTCGGGATAGCCTGCTGGATTGTCTCACCGGCGGTCGGGACGGGATCCTCGGTCGGCAGCGATTCGATCGCCATGATCTGCTCTTGCTGCCGCTGCACGGCCTGCAAGAAGTCAGGCAGTCCATCGGCATAGAGCCCTTGGTCGATCGGCGTCATCATTTGCCGCAACGGCGACAGGACAGTGCGCTCCAGCAGGAAGTTGCGCATCAATGCACGGCAGTAACTCGTGTCGATGTGGCTGACTTCGGCTGTGAATGCCTCGAACAACAGACCACCTGGACCTTGGTGTAACAGGCGAGCCTGCATGTTCGGGTGCAGCATGGTCGGGTTATGCCGGAACTCCCGATGCAGATAATCGTACAGCATCTGCGACGAGAACTGGTCGAATTCTTCTCGCAAGTCACACAGCACTCCCCAGAGGCACGCGTAGTGTGCCTCCTCGCCAGGGCGGAACTGATTGGACGACATGAAGCGGCGAGCATCGTCGAACAATGTGACGCTGCGGAGGAGGCCGATAAACAGCGTATCCAGCATCTCCGGGTCGACGGGCTTGGCGGTGCCACGCGCCTGCTGCGCCAACGTGATTGTATCTACTTGCTGATCCTGGGGCATAAGTAATCCTTTCTAAGTGAATCCCATCCGCTCCAACAGCTTTTGACCGTGCTGCTGGAAGTCGGGAGGGATGACCCCTGCCCATGCGGCGTCGTAAAACTTCTTCTGGAACACGTACTGGACGAGCGCTTGGTTGTAGTACCGTGCTGCGATGTCCTTGAACTCGTATTCCGTGGCCAGACAGTATCGAGCAAGCGGGCTGGCGTAAACTGTCCCATGGGTCAGCAACGCATCCCGCAACGCTCGGGTGAAGTCCCATCCAAGACCGTGCTGCACCAGGGTGGCACGGTTCTTGACGGACTCGACGTCGAGCTCCAACTTGCGTTTGAGCTTCTCGTCGATGTTGACCATGTACTGGTCGTACTTCTTGACCGCATTGGCATGCGTCAAGGTATTAGGCGCAGGCTGCCTCCCGGGAGAAGCGTAGTTGAACTGTGCCTTCAGGTAGTCGATGGGGTTGGCTTGGATCTGCACGATGTGCTTTGCGATCTTCGGCCAAACAGGCTTGTGGTTCTTGCCCCAGCGGTCCTTGCCGCCGTCCCATGCTGGCATCGCTTTGACGCCGTAGCTGTCGTCGCCAGTGAACTCTCGAACCATGGCGCAGAACGTATCACGGATCATACCGGCGAGGGCGTCGATACGTTCCATGTCGGCATCAACCGCCCGTTCTGGTTCGGGCGGTGCCTGTATATCGTCGATCTCGATGATTCGGCGATGTTTGGGCATCTACCACCTCATTGGTCAAACAATGGCGTGGCCTTGTTCTTGGCGGAACGTGCCCGCCGCGAAATAGGCCAACCGGTCTCGGACCAGCCATGTGCTCGATAGTGTCGGCGTCGTGTCCGTGACTTCCGTTCGTAGGTCTTGTTCCAAAGGTCGAGCGCGTCGACCACCTCACCGCATGCCTTATCGTCGTACAGACGACTGACGCGGCCAGGCCATTGCGAGTCCAGGATCTCCGACTCCCGCGCATCGCATCGGTATAGCACTTGCAACTCTCGGAAGTCAACGCCTGTCGACCAGATGTCGGTGGCGATGACTCGGCGGAGCGTGCCCTGCTCGAACGCATTCCTCAACGAGTCACGTCGTGACTGCGTCATGGGCTCGAAGGAGTGCGGGATCATGCCCGTGCTCTTGTATCGCTGGAAGTTCTTCTCCTCGGCGTTGCTGTAGCAGAGGGTGAAATCCGGCAGATGTCGCCACAGGTAGATAGCGTGATCCACGGTGGCGACGGCCATGAGGATCTGCTCGTTGTTGTTGTAGTTCTCGCGGATGTCGGCAGCGAATGCGGCGTGCCTGACATCGTGCCGCCAGATACCCCAACGATCCCGAGGTGTGCCAGCCTTGCCAGCAGCGGGGTCTGTGGGGAACGGCATCTTGATCCAGCGGACGTTGATCGGCACGACGAGGCCCAGCTCGACCGCCTCGGGATAAGGCATGTAGAAAATCTGCGGGCCGAAGAACATCTCCAGCTTCGCATGTGCCTTGTCGAGGCGGCCCTCCGGTGTGCCCGTGAATCCGTAGTTGCGCGTCTGTCGGAACGCGCTGCCCAGATCCTCGGACATCTTCTTGGACATGAGCTGGTGGACCTCGTCACAGAATAGGAAGTCGTAGTCACCATCGGAGTGCTTTGTACTGCCGCCGGTGAACACGGTGATCCTCTCGCCCTGGTAGTTCTGGCCGCCGCCGACTTGCCCAACACCAGGGAAATCTTGGGTAAGCTGCCGGACGATGCGTGCCGCGACGTCCTTGGGCTTGACCACAATGGCGATACGGGCCAGCGGGTACAAGTGACAAAGGGCTCGGAACAACTCAGTCTTCCCGAACCCCATCGTCGCGTTGATGACGCCGCCCCAGGCGTTGTTGATGGCTTGCAGGCATTCTTCCTGCCGTGCCCGAAACTCGAAGTGCTGATGCACGTTGTCCCAGTCAGGGACGTAGCAGTCGGGTCGCGGCCTGGCGGGACTCACGTCGATATAGTTGACCGAGTGCCCGGCTGCCTGGAGCACACGCATGACCTTCGGGATGTACCCGTAGCCAGTAACCAGCTTGCCGTGCTGGTCCCAACGATAAAGATTCGTTGGCGTGATCTTGACGTTCTCGTGCTCGCCAGTCTCGGGGTCGTAGCTGTCCTGGCCACGCAACAGCTTTACGTGGTCGTACTTCATGTGCGACAGCAACAGGTGATGGAGTTCCTCCGGCAGCGGACTCTGGCCGTCCGGGCTCAGGTCGATGAGGGTTCCATTCCTTCGGATGAGGACTTGCATGTCGGGCTCCGTCAGGAGCCCACTTCCTCGGCGGACTCCTGCTCAGTCTTTTGTTTTGTACGACGGCGTATGGTGGGCGAGATCGACTCTACCTCGAACGTGCCATAGTTGTCGTCCTTCGGTTGGTAGTGCGAAATGCCTCGATAAGCTCCTGATACCTCCAACAGTTCCTGGAACTCATCAATGGTCAGTCCATCCGGCAGCACGGCCTTCACTCCGATGACCGTGCCAGATAGGAAAGCCTCGTGTAATGCGTATCGGTCACCACGATTCAGGTATCGCCGAAAAGTCTTGTTGGGCGGGGCGTCGACGACGGGATCCCAGTTGATCTGACCCACGAGTTTGTGGGCACAGTTGACAACCTTAGCGGCATAGTGCATGAGAGAACCCCACCACGTAGGCAGGAACATCACGCGCCTATTACTGTCCCGAAGGAAGCCGTAGATTATCTGATCCGAGTTCGTCTTGCGTTTTGCCGCACCCAAACACTCTCGGTTGAACCGCAGTCGTATTTGGACCTCCTGCATGTCGAAATCCTTTCAACTCACAAGCGGCAACCGGCATCTTAGCTCCGGCAGCCTACTCTGTCAAACCCGATTTTGCCCGGCGAACGTGGTTCTGGAACGACTGAATTTCGCCGGTCGTTCGGAATAGCATATTTGGGGCAAACAAGGGCTCCGCACCACTATATCTAGTGCTCGCGGTCAGTGCTTGCAACCAGCAATGCCTCAAAAAAATTATGAACTTTTGGCTCGCGGCAAGTAATCCACGCTCCGGTTGTTCGTGGGAATCCACGATTCGCCAGAGGAACGCCCCTGGCCGCTCGCGATCGGCACCTTCGGGCTGCACCCGCGTCCACGCCCGCAGCACCGCATGGCAGCGAAATGCTGCCGAGCTGCGGGTGTCTCCGTTGGTGACTCTCTTCATCGTCTTCGGCAACAGCCCCATGTAAGCCTGGAGCTTCGACACGCGGTCGGGATGCTTGATGTCGATGAACCACCTCGGGTCAGCTATGAGGCTCAACACCACCGCCGTGAATCGTGGCGACAGCGTGGTGATGAACGACAGGTACGGCATCGCTGGGTGCTCTTGCAGGATCATCTGAGCATGCTCGCTGATGTTCCCGTCCCAGCGCTTGGCCACCTCCCATACGAGCGAGTACGAGATGTAGTCCATGCTTGTGACCCGATGCCAACCGCCGAGGCTGGCAGGCAGGCTCACGCTACGCATCCGCCAGAGGGCTTCGTGCGGCTCCCGCCGCTCCGCCGCCGTCTTGCAGATCAACGGACTTGCCAGCTCGAACTCCGCACCGTCTCTCGTCAGCGGGTAGAGGCTTGTGATCAACGGTGCGTTGCCCGGCAGTCCGATCGTACGAAGACAAAGGTGCTTGCGGCCACGAATGCTGTCGACGAACTCGGGGACTCTGAGCCCCGAGCACATCACCACCCGCATGCCGTCAGCAAACCACACCAGACCGTCGCTGTCCAAGTGGACCTTCAACGCGACGCTGTCCTTCGTCTGCATGAGTGTGCTCATAACGAGATCACCGCATCGAACATTGGTGCCAGCGCTGTCTCGTGCGTGATGAGCACGCATTGCGACCCGCGCGATGTCGTATACTGTCGCAGCGGAGCCAGGACGTCCCTGAAGTTGTCGAGCATGGCCGAGTCCATGTACGCGGTCGGCTCGTCCAGCATCAGAAAGCCCAAGTCACCGTACATGAAGTTTACAGCTAACCGGAAGCTGAGAGCAAGCACAACTTTCTGCCCGAAGGACAATCGGTCGGCAACTTGCTCCCTTCCGTCCGTGAAATGAGCCATAAACGTAAGGCCCTGGTCGGCGGAAACACGGAAGTCCGTGTCAAATCGACCGAGGTTCTCGTTCACGCCCGCCTCCGTACGTTGGAGGTTGCGCTGGGCGACGAATCGAGGAGCAGCCTCTCGGTGCAGTAGATCCCGCATGGCCACGGCCTTGTTGGTCCACGCCCGATACAAGCGGGTCTGTTCCTGCGTCTCGCGAGTCTGTTCGATGAACGCCTCTTGTCGCAGGACGCTGGCACTGAGCTGCGTCAGTCGATGTTCGAGCGACTGGACTGCGTTGTACTCGTTGGTGAGTTCCAACTCGTCGTCCTCGGCAGCGCTCGGCAACGTATCCGCAGGGATCGCAGCCAGATCCTGCTGGGCCTCGGTCAGCGCGTTCCGACGCCACTCCAACTCGCCCTCCATCTTGGAAAGCATGCCGGACTGCTCGCCCTCGACCTTCGTGTAGTGCGGGATGGCCTTGATGAACTCCTGGTGCTCCGCCACGGTCGCCCGCAGCTCGTCCTCGGAGCCCTCCGGCTGCGGATCTGTCAGCAGCTTGGCCATCTGACCCTCGACGACCTTCTTCAGGTCACCGAGTCGCATGACCTCTCGCTGCCACGCATAGAGATCCTTGTCGTACGCGTCGTTGGCGTTGCGCTGGTTCTTGACCTTCTCGTGAGCCTCCTTCAGACCCGGCAGCTCCGCCCTTGCAGCTTCCAGCGCCTCTTCGAGGTTGCGAGTTGGCGTGTGGCACATCGGGCATTCGGCGAGACCCTTCGACGGATCGAACGACTCCACGAACAACTGCTTCTGCCGCCACGCATCGTAAGCAGCCTGGAGCTCGGTGGTCAAGTTCAGGTTGCTGTACCCCTCGGGCTTTGTCGGCTCGACGAGTGCAGCGATCTCCTTGTCGTACTGGGCCACGTCCTCTCGGTATCCGTCGAGGATCTGCTGGTCCCGCTTGTACCGATCGAGCAACGCCAATGCGTTAGAGGCATTGGTGGCGGCCTCCTTGCTGCCTTCTGCCGCATCCTCCAACGTCTTGATGTTGGTTCGCGTATCTTCCAACGCCTTGCGCAGCTCCTCGTTGCCGGACTCCAGCTCGGCGATGCGTGCCTGGTGCTGCGAGATAGTACCCAGGAGCGTGTTGCGTCTCCGCGTAGTCTCCTTGATCTCGCGTGCTTTCTTGAGCTTCTCCAGGATGTCCCGCGTCGATCGCCCGGCGATCGTCATCTGTGTTTCCGTCATCTGGCGTCGCTCGTCGGCCAGGGCACGCTCGACGCTGTCCACGTCGACGGCCACAGTCGGGATCGACAGGCCACCCAGGTGCGTGCCGAGGGCCTTCCAGATGGCCTCGGCCTTGTCGGTACGGAACAGCTTGGCGAACGCCTCGGCTCGCTTTGCTGGCTTCTTGTCCATGAAGCCGAAGATGTCACCCTGGTCAACGATTGCGATGTCGTTGAGGATCTGGGCGTCCACACCGAGGATGCCCATGATCGCCTCGTTGACGTTGGTGTCACCACGGACTGGCTTGCTCTCACCCTCGATCGACAGGGTTGTCTGTGTCGACGGGTGCAAGTGCCTCTTCACCGTGGCTCGTACGGGTCCGTGCGAGAACGTGAACTCCACGCCCGACCGCTCGGTCTCCCTCATCCACTGGCAGATGTTGTCTTCCTTCGTGCCAGCGTTTGGATGCTTGCCTGTCACGGCATACTTCAGCCCACCCAGGATGTTCGACTTACCCGACCCGATCGGACCAACGATTGCAGTCAGCCCGGGGACGAAGTCGATCTCCTGATACTGGTGTTGGCAGAAGTTACGAAGAATCAGTTTTTCCGCTCTCATAGTCGATGTCGATAACCCTTCGTGTCTCGGGTTTACTTACCTGGCCCCGCTCCACTTCAAGACGTGCAGCCATGAGCCATGCCTCGTAGTCGTGTAACCATGCCTTGCGACGGTCGATCTGTAGTGTGCTCGGCATGTCGATGGAACGCGGTATCGCCGAGTCCCACAATACCCGCCGTCCTGTGGCAGGCTTGAACTCTCGGCGGCAGCAGTCGCAGTATCGTTCACCGATGCCGCCGCCGCATGCGTCACAGTAGTATGCACCCACGGCCTTGTGGTGGCCCAGTAACTCTGCGGCTGCGGGGCCGAACCACGCATAGGCCATGATGGCGTCGTCGATGAGCTCGCCCCTCGGCTCCCACCCTGCGAGCAACTCGGGATACGGTTGATTCAGCCACGCAATGAACGTGTGCGCGAACAACGGATCCGGCTTTCGCATCTCGGGATTGATAACGTGCCCGGCGAGTACGGCTTTGGAGCAGTCCCAGCACATCTTCTTAGGCCAGTGCAGCGACGCGTACTCCTCGGCCTCCTCTTCGTACGGGTACGTCGTCTGCGCCATCTTTGGCTTCGATTCGACGTAGCTCACCTTGCGGCGAGTCGCGTGTAGGTACGTGAGGTTGACGCAGTCCACGATACCCTCTGGCGTCGTGGAGGCATTGACCTGCATGACGTGGAGTGCCCCGTGGACCATCAACGGCGGTCCCACGAAGTTCACGGGGAACAGATTCGCCGTCTCGATGATCTCACTGGCTTGGTCCCACGTCAAGTGTGGGGCCACTTGCCTCACCTGCGCCGGATTCGGCCATGGCGTCGGTCGACGCCACAGTCGCATCAGGTTGTCCTGATACTCGATCCGATCGTAGTTCGGCTTCTTCAGCTTCTCCGATGGTTCCTGCCTGGGCATGGAGGAATTCTCCCATCATCACTTCGATTTCCTGGGTCGGGTTCTCGCTACGGAGCAGCCGGTGAACACCGTTGACGACATCATCGTCCTCTCCCAGTTGTTGTACCGCGCCTTCGATCGTATCGAAAGCACCCTCGGGTGCCTCCTCGATCTCGACACACCGCTCGACGTAGACGTGCTCCGGCTTGAGGAACAAGTGGACCATGTCGTCACCACGGATGTCGGTCGTAGCGGCCTTGATCCGTGCAACTGCGTCGGGGATGTTATCCGCGTACTTGATCCGCACGATCGGCTTGTGCAACTCCTCCGGCAACTCCGGGTGGTGTGACTGCTCGTAGCAGACCGTCTCCGCCGCCCACCGATCGAAGGTATCCTCGTCCGGCAGATCGAACTCGTACACCATTCGCCCGAGGAGTGGCTGCGAGGTCCACACGCCGTCGTCACGCTCGTCGTGCGCTGAATAGACCCAGAAGTGCTTGGCAGGGTTCTCGTCGATCGCCTGCATGCACGTCGACCCTGCGGAGAGGACGTGGATCTCCTGGCCAGCGTCGGCCCTGATCCTGAGCTGCTTGTGCTCGTGGTAGTCGCCGGTGAGCAGGGTCTTGACGTTGCCAGGGAGGCTGCGAATCTGGCCTTCGACGTTGCCGATGCCTTGCAGCTCGTCCCACGACTGGTGCGTCACCAGGACGTCACAGTCCGGCGGGATCGCGGCGATCGCCTCGGCGAGGCGGTCCTTGGGCGTCCAGTCGAGGCCATAGACCTTGCCGAGCTTGGGCCACTCAGCGAGCCATGTCCCGTGGAGGTGGTAGACGTGATTCTGGGCCACGTCTGGCCAGGCAGTGTCGGGTGCGTAGTCGTGGTCGCCCTGGATGAACATCACCGGGACGCCGTTGTTCTGCATCCGGTGCATCTGGCTGATGAACACGCCGACGCTGTGTGGGTCGGGGCGACGCTTGTCGAAAATATCTCCCCCCAGGATCAGGGGGCATTCGCGTGTCACGCAGAACGTCACGATCTGCCGCAACGCTTCGTAGGAATCACCCTTTACATGTGGGTGGGAGGCCCAAGCCCCGGGCTGCAAGTGCAGATCGGCGGCAAAAGCCATATAGGGAGTGTAGTCGTCAGACATCCTATTTCGTTTCTCAATTACCGCCCTACGGCCCGCAGAACGAGCTGAATAGGGACTGTGACGGCTGGTAGTACGTGAACATTGCCCCAGCACAGTGCTGCGACTGACACGCCGGACAAGGCGGCATTGGCCTTATCCGCATTCTCCGCCTCATCGCGATTTCGTCAATCGCCTCGGCGAAGTCGAGTCCAGACTCTTGGAGGCTCTTGGCCAAGCGGACGGTGGCCAGGAAGCTGTCGCACACACCGCTATCCAGGAGACGTTGGATCTCCCACATCAGCGGGTGCTCTCGCTCGACGGCTGCGTTATACAGATCGCTGAACATTGATCTTTCGTTTTTCCGGGGGCTGACGTAGAATTATTGTAACACGTTCATCCAAGGATTCGGAGGCCAAACCCATGCTTGTTTTATCCAGGAAGAAGAACGAGTCGATCGTTATTGGCGAGGGTGCCGATAAGATCACGCTCGTCATCGTAGAGATTCGGGGCGACAAGGTTCGCTTAGGTGTTGAGGCCCCGAAAGAAGTCCCAGTACATCGTCGCGAAGTCTACGACGCGATTCAACGCAACAAGGCTAACCCAGAACGGTTGGACCCCGCTGGGTCGGCGACACCACCGGGCGCATCGGCTCCCGCGTCTTAGCAGGCTCACCACGGTGACGCTTGAACGCTTCACGCAGCTCCTCCTCTGAATAGCCAGTCACCTGGCGAGCAGAGTAGAAGAGTGAGAATGCGGGTGACAATATCTGCGGTCCCGGCTGACATCGCGCTCTTGCATGCTCGTGAACGTATAGCGGCGGCAGTGGCTTGTCGGAGTGACCCCAGCCGACCTGATACAGGCCGAGCATCTGGGTCACCCACGACAAGTACACGCCGTGCGGAAGCGGCCACTGCTCGCACCGGTCGGGTGCGAGTAGGTTCCGCTGGTACAACGTCATCGCAGCCGCCGCCGACATGAAGACGGCAGAGCTGCACAACGAGTAACCGTCAGGATCGAAGTCGCCATGTGGCAGATTCCAGAGATCAAAGATCGGCGTGCAGCGAGCATAGGCGTCGCTGCGATGAAACTGCTCGACGACGCCGAGGATTCCGACATTAGTCTTGGTCATCTGCTCATAGGACCATACATCCAGGCCATGCTGAAGGATCATGCACGCATCATCCAGCAGCATGAACTGTTTAGTCTGCACACCCTCGTCGATCGCCCACTTGACGCCCAGGTTTCGGATGAAGCCTGGGTGGAACTTCTTTTCGCCGAGGTCAGGCGCTAGAACCGTGACGTTGTCCGGGACATCGAACTTCTCGCCCGTGTTGAGCACGACGATGTGATACGGACGATCGAAGCCCCACGCAATCGCCGCGATAAGATCCAGTATTGGATACGGACCTCTCCCGGCGTGCAAGGTGACGACTGTGTCGACTTCAAACATCAGATCAACTGCCTTATCTGCGGCGGTATGTGATCGAGCCTCGCGTACTCACTTGTATCGTCGGCGTTGGTGCGTATCCATCGCGACAACTTGTCTGGGTCATCGATCATGTTGTGTCGGTAGACGCCTTGGAGCCGTTCGGGTGCATGCCACTCGCGAGCGACACGCTCCTGATGTCTCGCGCGGCACAGCTCGTAGTCGATCTTGTGCAAGTGGATCAAGATGACGTCCGTGCTGGGTTGCTTGGGCACGTTGCTTGCCTCGTGGAACCCCGGGTGCCACCATGTCGTGATCTTGGAGACGAGCGGCTTGGAGTAACGGTGGCAGAAGTACCAGTGCGATCGTTGCGACAGCACTTCCTGGTCCCAGACGATGGGCGGCTCACTCTCAACGTCGTGAACCACTTCGTAGCCCTGGCACCGGGTCTGTAGATCGTCGCGGTTGCCGAAGTAAGCAAGCCACTCCTGCAACGTCAGGGACAGATCCCAATGCGGGGCGATGATCTCGTCGACCCCGGAGAAAGCCACGATGTTGTAGCTCTGCAACAAGAATGCCTGGAAGCTCCGTACTACGTTGGTCATCCAGACAGAGTTGAAGCTGGTAGGCTCATGTACTTGCATCCGATGGAACGGGTACATCTTGGTGAGCTCTCCGAGGTTTCTCCCGTGGTCGCCCTCCGAGTTGTGATCGAGCACGTATAGATCCGCATCCGGTGCGGCTGAACTGTAGTATGATAGCCACACTTCGAGGAAGGGGTCATCATTCTGTGCCATCGTGAAGATTGCGTACTTGTTCATAAAAAGAAGACCCCGCCATGCGGCGGGGCCGTTCCCGGATCAGAAATGGACGGAGCGGCAACTCCGTTAGGTTTGATAGTATCCTCGATCTTTAGGACTTGTCAAGTGACTGTTCCAGTATCGTCGAAGAAATCCCCTCTACCATTGGGGCGAACCGTACAGCGCCGCCATACCCGGCGACGTAGTCTGCCCCTGGTACTTTCTCCTCCTGGTATTGGGCTCCTTTCACCAGCACGTCGGGCTTGATGGCCCTAATTGTTTGCTCAACATTAGTGTCGTCGAAGTTGATAACCGCATCGACGCACGGCTGCTGCGCAATCATCAGCGCTCTGTCAGCCCACGGAATCGCAGGCCGCGAACCCTTGAGCTGCTCGATCGAGTCGTCGGAGTTCATCGCCACCACTAGGACGTCACCCTGATGCTTAGCCCACGCGAACGTGCTTAGATGGCCATGGTGCAGTAGACGGTAACATCCATTGGTGACAACGACACGCTTGCCTTGCGATCGCTTCCAATCGAGCCACTCCAGCATATTGGGCAGATACATGATCTTACCCTCTGGGCCGTGTCGCTCGATCGTTGCCTCGTGCAGCTCCCAACGGTCGATGGCATAGGTTCCGTGGTGGCTCACTGCCACGCTTGCCGCCGTGTTGGCTCGCAGCACGGCACCAGGCAGATCCTCCCCACGGAGATAGCTCTCGACCATTGCAGCCATGAACGTGTCGCCTGCCCCGGCGACGTCGTAAACTTCAACAGGCAGCACCGACGACGTGAAGAAGTCGGTCCCGTTGTAGCACGACGCCCCCTTGCCACCACGCGTGATGACGACGACGCCGTAACCGTATTGCTTGTGAAGCCATTCGCACATCGTCTGCGTCTGGTCTTCCTCGTCGCCCAGCTCGAAGACTGGGCTGACCGAGTTATCACACATCCGCTTCGCCTCGCCGTAGTTCGGCTTCAGCACGGTAGCATGACGGAACCACGCCTGATGCCCTGGCTTCGTATCAACGAAGACAGGTATCTTGGCGTAACGACCGATGCCGACCAACCAATCAGCGAGCACTGCACTGAACACGCCCTTGCCGTAGTCCGCGATCACGATAGCGTCGATCGGCGGTAGGTTCGGCTGGAACAATGCTTCGATTGCCTTCTGCACCTCGGCCCTGTGCTCGTCGAGGTACTCCCTGGTGGGATCCTCGGTATCGATGCGAAGCACTTGCTTCTCATCGCTGAGCACACGGAACTTGGTGATCGTGCTGACCTCGCAGATCGGCAGTAGGTTGGCCATGACGCCTTCGCGTCCGAGGAGGTCGAGTAACAGACCTCTGTAGGTATCGTTACCGGCGATGCCGACCAAGAATGTCTCGCAACCCAGCTTGGATAAACTGACGGCTACGTGAGCCGCACCACCGCCAGTATACGTGGTGCTTGTATTGAGGATGACCGGCGTCGCCGCCTCGGGTGACACACGGGTCATTTGCCCATGTAGCCACCCGTCGAGCATGGCGTCGCCGACCACGAGGACTCGTGGCCTTGACATGCTTAGCTCCTGGCGTCGACCTCCAAGACGATGACACCCTTCTCGGTCTCGAAGCGGTACTCACCTGTGAGTTGCTGTCGAGGGTCGAGTTCGGAAAGGATGGTCTCGTCGTCGTTCTTGTAGAGCTGGGCCTCCACGTAAGGCCCGGTCTCTCCGTTCACCACGTTGATGTCGGCGCTGACGCCGCACTGGAAGCCGTGCGTGAACGGATAGATGAGCTGCCCCAGCTCGACGTTGCCCATCGGCGCTTCCAGGGCGAGTGCCTGTTGCGCCTGCTGGTACGTGGCCTTGGGCACGGTGAGCTTGCCGCGTTCGACGACATCCTCACGTTGTGGCGGCGGGGGCTCGTCGAGGAGCGTGCAGTGCTCCAGGTTGACCGCCTCCCATCGCTCGCCGGTGTCGGCGATGAACTTGACGTACCAACGCTCGCCGTCCTGGAAGACAGCCTCAGTAACGCCTCGGATCTGGCGGCCACCCTCGGCCTCCATCTCGTAGACGATCCGCTGGGCCGGTTCGCTGGGCCGAATCGGATTGTTGGTGGGCACAAGACCAGTATCAGGATCCGCCGGTGCGGGATCGCCTGCCCTCGCCTTGGTCTTCTTGGGTTTCTTCGGCGTCTCGGGGAGGTCGATCTCGCCCGCTTTCAACGCCGGAGCGTCCATCTCCAGGTACTGGTCGAAGTTCGCGTAGGAGCCGGGCTCCAAGCCTTGGGAATCCGCCAGACGGCAGAGGTCCACGTAGAGGCTCAGGATGCCAACACACTCCTTTGCCGACCACTGCGGCTTGCCGAGTTTCTCGGCTGGTCCCTTGGACCGAGGGCAGTGGAACTTCAACGCGTCAATCGGGTGCTTCCGATTCTCGGCGTTGAAGTCGGCCAGCGGTGCGAACTTCTCCAGGAAGACCTCGAAGGTGAGGCCAGGGGTAAGCTGCCGCAACCACAAGAAGGTCACCATAAGGTCGATCTTCTTCGAGTCGCCGGTGTATGCGTCGCAGCCCGGCTGCTGGGTGAAATCCCTCACCAGGGCCAGAGTCGGTGTCGGCTCAATCCCCGGCAGCGTCTGCTGGTCCGGCATCGGGTCGACGGGTTGCTGTTCTGTCGCTGTCGTCATTCCTATGGATCCTAATCTGTTGGAGTAACGCAGGAAGCGCCTGTCGAAGGTCGTCCTGCACGTAGTAGCTATTTCCGCCTGCCACCGTGCGGCGGAGAATGGTTTTCAAGAAACGGTTGTAGTACGCCGGGTCGTTTTCGTCAAGCTCGGCCTCCCGCCAGTTTTCGGGAATCGGTTGCATGTCGATCACGCCCGTGGTGAACGGTACCAGGTTTTTGTCCATGTTCGCGTTGCGTACCATGGAGAGGCTCTTTAAGAAGACCTCTGGCCCGGTGACCGCCGAACCTATATTGAGAAAGACACCGCCCATGTAGGTCATACGTTGGACAGCCTCTGTGAATATCATCCAGTCCTTGTGACAGACCTCGGCGAACTGGCCCATCAGCTCGGGGCTCATCCGCATCTGGAAGACGTCGCCGCCGAGGAGCGGATGCACCGTGACAGGGCATCGGAATTCGGCACCTGTGTGAAAGATGCTGGTCACCCAGTACGGGTACTCGTCATCGTGGAGCGTTGGATCGACCATACGGTGGCCAATCCGCTCGCCCAGGCCACACTGCATCGCGTACGCCTGAGTGATGGTGTCGTGAAGCTCCTTGTAGTCCCACATCCCGAACTCGCCTCTCTCCATGGCCTCGGGTACGTGCTCGCTGGTGCTTCCGTGGTAGGCCAGCTCCCAGTCGTGGAGCAGGGCAGCGCCGTTGCACGCAACATGCGTGACGATCCGCTCTTGGATCAGCATGTTGATCATCTCATTCATTCCGGCCTTGACGGTGTGACCGCCGATGAAGAGGATCACCGGGGCACGTCGCTTGAAGGCGGATGAGATTGCGAAAGCCAAGTTGGCCAGCTCGGTCCCTGCGGTCTTGCCGACCATGGGCAGGGGTTGGTGCGGCGGCGGGACGATGTCGTCCACGGTCGTACGATCACCTTTGCGGTAACGCAGCAGCTTTACGTGGAGTCTCTCCCACCGGAAATCACTGTACCGTGAGGCCATAATCGGCCCTCCTGCTTTGCAAGTCCTGCCCCTAGTAGATCAATCAGCACCATGGCTCTGTTGATAGCCCGGATTGTTGCCGGGATCCCGCCCATCTGGTCGAGGTCGCTTATTGCGGTACCGCTGTGTTCTGTCACCAGCTCCTCCAGCGTAGCCACCGACTCATCCAGGGCGAAGAACGTCTGAGACACGCACTGCGATTGTAGCACGAGCTCGACCTTCGGTTGAACCACCTCGGGTGGCGATTCACTGCTCATTTTGGAGATCCCTCAGTTGCGAGTTACGAAAATCACCGTATGTCGCTGTCAGACGGAGAGCCCTTGTCTTTCCGCCGATGCGACGACCTTGCAGTGCCGTGAGCAGCGCAACTGTCTGCTCCGCGTCGCCGGTCATCAAGTATTTCGGGTATCGGCAGACCCGATGGATCGCACCGAAGATGATCTTACGGGTTGGCTGTCGGTGCGTCTTTCGTGGCCCGGTGGGCTCGACGCAGAACTGGAAGCCGGGCCTCACTTTGTATAACGCCCGGAATCGCAGTTGCCAGCCCTTCTTCGCGGCTACCAGGAAGTTTGAGCAGAAGCCGCCGACGAAGTCGTTCTTGCGAAACCACTTCTGTCGCCAGCCAATAACATCCTCGACGATAGCACGTAGGAAGTTCAGATCGGTGCCGTGCTTTTCGTACGGAAAGTTGAGGTTGCGTTGATGCTCGATCAACCAGTACGGGAACCCGACAGGCTCGTCGGCACCGTCGTTTATCTGGATCGCCCGGAGCGGGCGGCCCCTGTGGCGCGTCTCGGGATTGCGGGTCACGTCGGGCATGCTTCGATCTGGGATCGCGTGGCGAGTCCTGCGATTAACAGGGATATAGTTATCGCCAGCCTCCGGCCTTGGATTATCGAACGAGTCATCCAGCTTATCCCAAATAGTCCCGACCCAGCGAGCGTAACAGAACGGACAGAGCCGTTCCATCTTGCATGGTATGCTGTCCGGCCACGCCTTGACGAACGCAGGAGTACAGTTCCTGACATACGCCAGCTTCTTAGGGCCGCCGTTCAGGTCGTATCCTGTGTTCTGTAAGTGGGTGATCCGTGCTCGCCACATTCCCACGACGCGCTGCGTGCGATCAGTGATCTCTTCGACCGATCTCGGTATGCCGGTCAGAGCGTAGAGCACCGCAGCACGCTGAACACGAGCGCGGTAGTTATTGGCTACCCACCGCCACTCGAAATTAAAATCGCTGCCTGTTCGCTCAGGTTGGCTCATCGCGTATTACACCTTGCTTTCCGAGCTGCCAGCGGACGGTGCCGTGGAAACCGATCGCGTCTATAATCTCGCGAGCGACCTCCACAGCCTCCTCCCTTGTCCTGGGAGATCGCATCCGCGTTGGTTTTAGTATCACGTAAGACGCACGGAGTTCGATGTCGATCATCGCAGTCAACTCGTCACGATAGATCGTGACCAGCATCTCTCCGGGATCTACCGGCAAGATGGTCTCCGTGCTTCCACCGAGTTCGATGACTCGACGCCGTGTCATTGAGAGTCCTCCAGATGCTTCTGGCACACCCTAATTGTACCGTCCTTCGACCTCGCAGCCGAGGACAAGATGGTCTGCTGCCCATTTTCGTCGACGTGGACCGCATACCAGCGTACTTTCCGCCTCCCCTTCTCACGTTCGTAAAGGGAGACGGCTTTCTGCACCAGGTATCTGTTGCAGAGGGATCGCCATTGCCAACGCTCGGCAGTGATCGTGTCGTTTCGCTTGGCTCGTTTTACGAATTCAAGCTGTTCAACGCACGATTTGCCGCCGCCGTCACCTTTAGATCCTTTGGTTCTTTTACTCTTGGCCATCGCTTGCGGCCCTCTTTGACCTCCTTGTCGAATAGTTGGAATACCGTCGCGTGGGATCTCGGGTTGTTGTAGTTATTGGCGGCGTCGAACGCATCCCACGTCGCCTTCCCCTTCTGCTCCCACTGCTTTGCTATCGCGGCAAAGCCCTTGACGCGCCTGTATGCCCCTGGTCCGTAGAGCAGGGTGAATGTATTGAGGATCCTCGTGACTGCCTTTAGACACATGTAGCGACTCTTCACCTCGATGTACTCGTCAGCGAGGTAGCCGACACCGGACATGCCGACGTGGTCCCGCATCGCGTTACCCCATATCTGGAAGTAACTGAGCGTGATATACGGCAGTTCGCGGTCCTTCCTCTCCTTCTTCTTCGGGGCCGTCGACCACTTCTTCTTTCGCCTGGCGGCGACTTCAGGGTTGTAGACGATCTCGTAGAAGTAAGCATGACCTCGCTCGACGGGCCGCTCGACCTCTCGGAGATAGCAGCCGTGCTCCCACAGGCGAGCCTCGCCCTTGGGTACGTGACGCTGCTGATCCCAATCGAAAGCAGTTGTACGCCAGCAACTGACGTTGCCTTGTGTAACGTCCAACACGCCGTCGAACTTCTGGGCCAGGCGAGCAGCCGTAGCTGGGTCGTCGCCCTTGTAAACAGATTCTTTCTTCACCGTCACACGATCATAGCGCGGATCAAAGTGGATACGCTCCATAGCCGGATCGTCCGGCGGGTAGCGTTGAAGGAATCTGCGACGAACTTCTTCGGGCTTCGGTCTACCGTTGACATCAGTTGCCTTGAACAGGATTGCCCTGTTCTTCTTCTGCGCCCTCAGTATGTCGTCCCGACATGACGTGAACGTCCAGTAGGTTCCGTTCGCATCTTCACGCTCGCAGATATAAGCCCGTAGTGATACCGGTTGCGGTACCACTCGGGCTCCATAAACCTTCGGCACGATGTTGACGGTCACCGTCATTACTTCCCTGCCTCGGCTCGGATCTTCGCGAACACCTTCTCGGCGTCCTTGACGATCGTGTCCTGGATGGTGCCTGTAACGTGGTCGAGCGTGGCCTGGACGTCCGGGTCGAGACCAGCGATCTTGGTAGCCAGCGCGAGATAGTATTCGTCGCGCTTGTCCTCGACTCCGTCGAGTTCTTCGGACCAATGCGCCGTAACCTTCTGTTGCATGAACAGGTCGGCAGCCTTCTTGTCGCGGGCTCGGAGGATCTTCGTGACGGTCGCCGGGGTCGCAGACTGGAACGGACGGGCCAGGATGTTGGCACCGTTCTGCTTACCCTTATTGTCCGTCTCGTAGAACAACACATTGAGTTGATATTTGCCGTACCGGTTGTTGACCTTGTTAGGCAAATCGCAGCTCACGTTGACCCCCACGTACTTGAAGCCCAGGAGCTTCAGGGCGTCGCATACGGTCTCTGCGGGGAGTTTCTCGACGAACGCCTGGGCGCAGAGCCCCAGCTCTTCCTGGGCCTGTTCAAGGAGTACGTGGATCTCCTTCTGCAACTGCTCCTCGATCGCTGTCGACGCTTCGAGTTGCTCCTTGTACGTCCGCTTTGCGACCGCCATGCCGCTGCGGATCATGTGCTCGTCGTTGAGCGTGACCTGGGTCTGCAACGGCGCGGGCGGCTGCGGCTTCTCCAGGATGACCGGAAGGTTCGCGGTCTGGGTTTCGGGTTTCGATGCGGACTTCTTTCCCGTGGTTTTCTTCTTGCCTTTGGCCATAGCCTCGTGTGTCTCCTAATACGCGTAGGAGGTGGTGACTCCCCACCCCCAGAAATGTTCTGTACGGTCCAATGCGTCCTGCCAGCCGGGTCGGCGCTGGAGCATGTCGTAATCGGTGGGGTAGCTTTCCCACACATCAACGAGATGGCGGGTCTCCTCACCATGATTGCCAAGCTGGTTGACAACGTCATCGCAGATGACCTCGACCGGCTTGCCGGTCTCTTCGGCGACCTCCTTGCAGAGGTCATTGCCGTACCAGTCGAGCAGCTCTTCGCTGATCTCGACTACGACGATCTCCTTGACCGACTTCTTGGCAGCCACCTTGCGGAGAAGGTAGCCCATGCCAAGGCCGCCGATGAGCACCTTCCCCTTGGCCAGGCGAATGCCTTGACGCTGGGTCAGGATCTCCATCGGAGTGTAGGACATGATGACGTCTTGGGTCTTCATGTCGAAGAGCACCGGGATGACAACCTCACCGTCGAAGAAGACATCGCCGCGACGCTTGTTCTGCGCCAGCTCCAGCTTGGTGAAGGCGGGCAACTTGCGATTGCCGTAACCCCACATGCCGCTGGGACTCTTCTTGACGCGACTCATCCAGGTGCCGCTCTTGAACTCGAACGGCTCCGTATCGAAGACCTTCAACGGCGTCCAACTGTCGGCCTCCAGACAAAGGAGGTTCTTGAACTTCGTCTTGTCCTCGTCCCACGGTTCGGCGGACTGCTCTGCGTATCGCTGCAAGTACCGCCGCTCCCGCTCCTCATGCTCCCGTCGCTGCTTTGGCGAGAGGAGCATCCAATACATCCCGAAGTCAAACGACATGATGATCGTCATCTCCAAAGAAGTCTGGGTCGATCTGCCGAATTATACTCGCAAACGGTTCTTCTAATCGGCAGAACCACCAACCCCGCACCAGGGACTGCCACATCTGTTCGACACCCTGTGCGGTGAATGTAATGACAAGCCGCTCGCCGTTGTACTCTCCGGCGAACGTGATGAGTCGCATGCGTTCGTGACCACCCTCGGGAACGTCCTCCGGGTTCCTGGCACGAATCGTTACAGTCGCGCAGCCGATCATCGACGGCGCGTACTGCTCCTCGATCGTATGTAATGACGTCGGCACCTCGACCACCTCGCCGGTCTGCTGACGTACCTCGAACTGAGGCATCATCGAGTCGACGTCGGCGATCCGAGAGAACTCGGCAGGCATGATCACGTTCTCGGTGACCAGGCACGTATAGAGTGCGGCGACAATCTCTTCACGGAGCATGATCCACATCGGACGATGCGGCTGCTCGGTCTCGTCGACCCCGCCAATCACGACGCCCGTGTGCGATTCCACGCCGGGCTCGGGTGACACGACGATGGGCATGATGCACACCACGCTCGGGGCGAGGTTGTGCTGTGCGTTGTCGTACCATTCACGGTACCAATCGTCATTCGCTGGCATCATGTTGCTCCCGTGGCGAGAGGATCGGGGTCGGGTTGGATCCATAGACACGATGAAGCTCGGCCATCGAAACATCGGACCAATCCACGCCCAGAAAATGAGATGCGACATGGTAGATCATGTCGAACAAGTGGCCGAGAGCGTCTTCGGACTGCTCGTGGTAGAGCGTATATCGAAGTGCATGGATTTTTTCATTCACCGTGAAGACCGGACAACCAGTATCGCTGAACGTCAGTTGACGGGGCTCTACCCCGCCCATGCGTCCAACGAACCCAGCGGACCTACAGATGAATGCTCCGATCGCTTCGTAGCACTCTGGCGCGTCCATCCACTCGCTGTATTCGTAGTAGAGGAGCTCGTCGCCATTCGGATCCTCCAGGCGGAGGTATTGACCCGCGAGTCGTGCGTCGGGATCATCTTTATCTATCCATCCACTGACGATGATACAGCCGTTCAGCAACGGCACGGCAACCTCGTCCTCGGCGGTGAGGATGTCGCGTTGGTCACGCGTCGTGTAGTAGAGAGGCGCTGTGTCCTTATTATCCGGCTTGGTCGGCGGATAGGTTCCCCCGGGCTCACCGGGAGCCCGGGGATCAGGTGGCATCAAGCTCATTTTACAGGGCAGACTCCCGCAGCGCACTCACCGGAATCCACGTCGTGGATCCCGTGGAGCTTGCTCCAGTCGACTGTGCTGAGTTTGTCGGCGTACTCCCTGTAGTCCGCTTCCGTGACGACCTCCTGCGGCAGATACTTGTACCCCAGGTCTTTGGCCGTCTTCGTCGGATCGTTGCGCATCATCCACGAGACGGCAACGTAGTCATCCTAGTAACGATCGAGCCAGTCGACGATGTCGTCGAGCTCGCTGATGTCCCAGGAGACGGTGATGGACGTGTTGTGGTCGGCCCACAACGTGTTCCATCGACGGTAACGGTCGAGCTGCTCGACGGCAGTCTCCCGGTTGATCTCTTTGTCGCCGTCCACCTCGAACCGGCAGCCAGGGTAGGCCACGGGGAAGCAGATGAGCGTCCCGTTGGGGTCGTCCGGGTGGTCGATGACTCGGTAGCCAGCAGATGCCAGCATGTCGATGATCGGATCCCGGCTGGCAAACCCAACCCAGTTGAAGATGTACTTGCCCAAGGGCTTGTGGATGCCCTCGGTCACGTCCATGATCTTCGAGCCGGTCCCTTCGGGCTTCAGGCACGTCACGAGCTTCGGGCGTGGAAGCCCGAGTTCGTCGGCCATGGAGTAGGTACCCGTGATCGCGGCGTCGCGGAGACGCTTGATCTGGTAGTCCGTCAGCCATGGTGCCTGGGAGATCCCCGTCATGGACATGCCACAGAGACGCAGGGCCTCATTGGTCTGGTGCCACTCCGGCGACAGGATGCCGTCGTTGAGATCGACGCACGTCTGTCGGTAGTTGGCACGTCCCATGATGAACAACGCTCGCAGCAAGGCGGAGAAGTTGTTCCAGAACTTCGACACGGCGGTCGTGACGAGGTTGCAGAAGCCGTTGGACGACAGGAGGATCTCCGCACAAGGGTTCATCCCGTCGAACCACGGCGCTCTCCGCCTCGCGGCCTCGCCGTTGACGAAGCCGGGTTCGGAGCCGCCGCTGGCCCAGATCATCTCCATGATGGAACGGATCTTCGCCTTGGTGGGTTTCTGCCAGAACACGAGCGAATTGTTGGACTGCTGCCGGTGTTCATTGTGTAGAACCCAGTAGTCTTTCTTCGCGAGTGCGAACTGTTCCCACCTGGGATGACCGTAGTCCATCAGTGCGATCTGTGCCGCGCGACGACTCGACAGGACCGTACCCAAATGATTCACCACGTCGAGCAAATCAATCTCGTCTAAGAGATCGCCCGACTTGGCGTTGAGGATGTCGAAGATCGCCCGATAGGCGGTTTCCAAGGGCTGGCCACCGTTGCAGATCCATCCGTAGCCCTTGAGGCGTTTGCCGGGGCCACGGAGGTTGCTCAGGTCGATGGTCAGTTTCTCGACGGCAGAGCGGGGCGGGTTGATGAGCTTGCCCAACGACTTCGCCCAACCCTGTGCCGAGTCACCGATCTTGATCGACCAGTGGTAACCGTTATCGCCGGAAGGAAGGATCTCTTCGTTGTCCTCGGGACCATGATGGTCAGGTCCGTGTGCGGATTTGATGACCTCGAAGTCCTTGATCGGCTTGAGGAAGCCGTGCAGCGTGCCCGCCTGTGGTCGGAAGCCGACGCCGCAGCCGTTGAGCAACAGCCAGAAGGCGTCGACGAACTGGTAGACCGTCTGAGCACGCGTGTATGTGCAGTTGAATTGCGAACAGGCTCGCGACATCGAGTAGTCGGTGCCGCCGAGCCACAGTGTACGCCCGGCTACCAGTGCCTTTCGGTCGAGCACCAGTTGCCGGAGTTCGAGGAGTTCCTCCTCGTTGGGTTTGCCACCGGCTCCCTCCCAGAGCCGCCGGTGGTGCGTCACCGTCGAACGATCGACAGTCTGTTCCCATGTTTCAAGAGTGTTCCCGCTCTCGTCGAGCGGACGATTGTAGGTACGCCGAGTGATCGCCTCGGCACGAGCCGATACCGCTCCCATTACGCCCTCCTGCGCGTCCAGGGGTGAAGTCTGATCCAAAGCGGCCTTCGATTATAGCGAGGTCGCCAGGCCGTTGGTAGCCCTATCTCCAAGGATAAAGCAGATCGTAAAGCCGCCGCCAGTACGATGCCCCCTTTTTGATCGCACGGGGCAGGCAATCGAAGCAAAACCAGAAACCGCAAAGCTGCCTCGCTACGGCGAGGTCTTCGCAGGAATGACACTTAACTGAGGTCATAAAACACCGTTACGGTTTTCGCCGGGTCAAAATCCTCGGGATTTTTTCGTGCCGCCTCTGACCGCTCGGCTACATGTTGCCATAACTCCGCCGTCGTCATCGGCCCTGGCGAAAATCCATCAACTGTATCTATCAGCCCGTCCTCTACACGAGGCTCCACCGATGGGTGCCACCGCAGCGACGAGTCAAGCTGCTTGATGACGGCGTGCGTCACCTCTCGCGTCAACTGATCCATGTCGATCTCACCGGCTTGGATCATCGGCGCTAGGTGCGCGAGCCGCACATTTATGCGTAGTATTGCAGGCATCAGAACCAGCTCGCCAGCACGGACGGAGGCAGCCCGTCCTTGGTCTCCAGCTCCTTGCGGACCAGAGCAAGAGCGGTGGCGTAATCGGCCATGTAACCGGTGTGCCGCCTGCGATTGAGGAACGACCACTTCACGACGTCCTTGTTGATCTTGATCAACTCGGCCACGTTGAAGTAGTTCTTGGTGCGCTGGTAGCTCATGGAGCTGTACCACTCGCACCCGTAGTCCTCGCCGTTCTTGTATGACGCCAACGCGTTGCTGGCGGACTTCGGTGTGAAGTATCCCAGCGACTCGCAGATCATGTGAGCCACGATCCGGGGCCAGCGTTGGAGTGCCTCGCGGCCTGTCATCGGGCGATCGATTTTCACGCCCCGGAGGGACAGGTCACGACTCTTCGTTTTCACTTCGCTCATCATTGAGCTCCTTGACGACCCGTGTCAACAGGTCGGCTGCGTGTTTGCGACGATCATCGGGCATGCTTTCGACAGCCGCGTCGATGTCTTCCTTTGTAACGTCGCCGCCGGTCACGTCCATGACGAGAGCGGCGGCCATCAGGTATTTGTCGACCGGGCAGAGGATGGTGAAAGCTAAGGGCGCCCATACGGAACGCCCGTGGCTTTCGTTCTGCACTCGATTGGCCGACATGCAGTAGACAATGTCGGAGACGACCGTTTCCGGTGCCTCCGACTCCGCGTCCCATTGGCCTGTTGCGTGGTACATCCCTCACCACCCCATACGAGTTTTGGCCTCCTCTCTGGAGAGGCCGCAATGGTTGTGCAGATCGATCAGGATCTCGCCTGCACAACTCGAACATATAATCTCCGCCACCTGGACGCGTCCGCGTCCGATCGGCGTCGAGTTTGCGAGATCAAAGTTCTCGCGAGTAATCTGACGCGGCGTCCCAAGGAACGATGCCTCGGGGTTACCCGCCTTATACATCGGCGTCTTGCAGTGCGGGCACAGAGCCCAGCCCTCGTAGCCACACGATGCCCAGTATTCCTCTGGCGTCTCCTTCGGCTCCGGCTTCGGGTGTGGTAGCTGATCCAGCATCTTCCGAAGCTGCGGGAGATACGGCCACAGTACGAGGCGGTCGATGGGTGGGTCCGTCGCAATGAACTTCCCCCAACCCTTGGGAGCATGCCCAAAGAATGTGATCACCAGGTTCCACACTTCCAGCATGTCCTGTGGTGTGAGGTTTCGGTACTGCGTGTAGAGGGCCTGGTAGCGTTTCCAGACCCAGTTGATCACGTACTTGTACTCCAACTTGTAGTCGGGATCAGGGTCGGGTACGTCCCACTGCCGCTTTTCGTCGACGTCGAAGAAAGTTGGCGTCACATGGTTGCGCAACCGCACCAATGACTTGATCATACCGGCGACATCGTATCGGAACGTGCCGCGCTGCTGGTCGGTCATCGAATCCACTTCTTGACTCCGGCTTTCATGTTTTCGAGAGCCTCGATCTGCCTGTCCGTTGCAGACCCGTAGCTCGTCACGGAATCGCCGATGTCCAGGGCCTTGCTTCGCACGTCCTCGAAGTAGTCGGGCATGCGACGGAAGGCACCGTCTGGAACGTCGTTGTCGATGAGATCACAAATCTCCTCGACGAGCGTTTCGGCTTCTTGTACTGAGGGCATCGGTCCTCCTAGTCCTGGAGTTTTCTTACCGCCTCGGCAATTTCATCCAAGGATTCGTTTGTAACGTATGCCTGGAACTGCCCACGAATGACGTGCAGCTCCATGGTGATATGTCTCGGAAGGGCTTCCGCCACCAGCCTGCCACGAGCTTCCGTAAACTTCTCCCAACCAAGCCGCTTCGAGAGCGCATCGCCGATGTTGTCCCTGAAGCGACCGTCGAAGTTACTGGCAACGACGACAAAACCAGCCGTCCACCCAGCACCACAGTTGCCGACGTACTTGCTTTTGTCTGCGTCCACGCGACACTCAACGATTGTAGGTGTCATTATACCATCCTTTCTTCCGTCTCCGTGACGTGGAGTCGGAAATGGTCAGGCCGGTCGCCTTCACGTTTGACGATGAAGACGTTGTGTTGGCTCATGTCTGTATCGAGGGCGTCGTGGTTATACAACGCCACGTCGTTCGGAAGCACCAAACCTTTGGCTTCCTCGAACCATTCTAACATGGCCACCGGGTTTGGGAATTCGAGTTCGATACGGACCTTGCCCGTCACCTCGTGCTTCCCCTTTCGCCGGGGTAGGAACGCCCGAACTTCGGGCTTATCATCGTCGCCGATGTTGGCCACCATTTCGGCGGCCTCGTCCGCTTTCGTTCTCTCACTCATTAGCATTGCTGGGAAATTGGTCCTCCGCGCTTGAGCTTCCGCACGCCACGAGCGTGGTTCAGCATCTCGCAGAAATCCATGGCGACGTCAACATCGAGGAAGACAGTGCCCTCGGTATCACTCGCCAAGGCCCACCCACCAAGCTGGTTGATGAACTTCAGCGGCGTGCGTTGCGTCCGGTTGTATTCATCCTTCCCCTTGCTGCCGGGAAGGTAGATGTAGTAGAACGTCATCTGGCTGCCAAACATGTAGTCGACGTGTATCTGCGGCGCTACGACGTAGTCGTTGACGTTCTCGCGGAACTTCGCGTCGGCGGCCTCGGTCAGCTTTCGGATGGCACACATGCCTTCCTCTCGCATCTCGGGTCCGAGAAAGCTATGGACGCCGCACTCCTCCTCGATCTCTTCGAGCTGCTGCACGAAGTCGTAGATGTCGGTGACCTTGAAGAGCCGGAGCTTCTTCTTTTTAGCCACCCGCCGCTTCGACGCTTTCTTCTTCGCCTTCTTCTTCGTCATCGTCTTCCTCGATGATGAGGCCCTTCTGGGCAGCAAAGTCGCGGACGGCTTCCTCCGACATGAAGCCGCTCCAGAACGTATATCCGTCAACAACGGCAAGGCCACGAATGATCGCCGCCTTATCAATGTCGCGGGTAACAAACCCGATCGAAGCCGGACCTGACGGTGCTTCGATGAGGTACCAGTTCTCTCGCACGGTAAGGTGCGGATAGGTTTTCAGGACCGCGTGCAGCAAGTCCTGGCTATTGACGGGCAGGGCGTGCATCACATCGTCGTTATCTGTGTCGACGACACAGACGGTCACGAGGTCTTGCATGCCGTTGGCGTCGCCGACAGCGGCGCGTGCGAGCACGAGGCCCGTCCCGTCCTCGTTGATCGATGGAACCGTCACGATTCCCATGGGTTCTCCTAGTCAATGATGATGGAGCGTAGTTCGCCGAACTCTTCGACGTCGTTCTCCTTCTCTTCCAAGTATTCAACGAGCTCCTGGAGCTTCGCGTCCATGTACTCGTCGTCGGGCACGATGCCCATGAGTTCCTTCATGCAGACGTTCAACAGGCCCGGCATGGTTGCCTGACCGATCGCTGCCTGAATGGCAAGGATCCGCCAATGCTTGCGGACCCGCTGTAGGATGAGGAACCGGCGGACGAGCTCCTTCTTGTCGAGAAACTCAAGCTCGTCTTTTTTGAGTTCGTCATCGCCCAGCATCTTCGGTCTCCTCCACCTCGAAGTGGACGAGCTCGCCGCTCGGGCGTTCGCCGTACAGGGCTCCCAAGTTGTGACCCGTGAAGTCGCCTGCGGGGTAGACCTTGGTGCCGTCGCTCAAGATGAGCATGGCGGGTCGGGGATCCTCTGTGTTGTGATCCCAGCCCTCGGCGACGAGAAGGTCGTGCGAGATGGGCACGACCTCCATGATCGTCAGTCCGACGAGTTCGTGCTGTCCTTCGGTGGCCATGGCACGACTTCTCCTTCATCGATCATACGTTGTGCGTTGGCGGCGGCCTCTTCCTGGGCAGCCAACGCGTTTTGTAGGCGGGTCTCGGCCTTCTGGAGCTGCTTCACCGCAGCCTCGACCTTCTCCGCAGGATCTTCGCCATCGATCTGGCCCATGTAGAAGCCAGCATCCATGCGTCCGTACTTGGCCATGGTGCTCGACTTGACGATCACGACTTTGGATTTGTCGTCGCTCATCCTTTCCTCTTCCGGGGTTCGGGTCGACGCATCAGCGGGACCGGTACTGTCTTGTCGTCCTTGGTGACAATGAAGTTGATGTGGGTACGGGCCAGCTCGTTCTCGGCGTGCAGGCGGCTGTACTTCTTCTTGAATTCGTTCCGCATGTGTTCCCATGCGAAGCCCCAGCACTTGATTTCCCTGTGAGAGATACCCGTCCAGTATTGTATCCGAAACGTGACTGCCATCTCCTCCAGCAGGCGTATCTGCTGCCCCTTCAACTCTTGAAGGTGTGCGATGTTCTCTGCCGCCCTCCGTGCCTTCTGCTGTTTATCGGTCAGCTTCTGCGGATCCCAGGTATCCGGGAGCCGGTGGCCCGAGGGCGTATAGAAGTACACGCTGTCGATCGCCATCACGTCGGTCTCGTCGTGGCCCAGTTGCTTGTTGAGGAGCTTCTGGGCTCGCGACATGGTCGGATTGATCCGAGGCGCGTTCGGGAACAACGAGACCGGGATGAACGCGTATTGCTCACGCTTCATGCGCATGTCGCTCTGCCATCCGGTGTATTTCACCCGGTAGCACGCTTCGTAATCGGGGCTGGGAGGATACTCGTGTCTCTCCTCGGCCTCCTTGGGCTCGTCGGGTTCCGGCGAGCCACCAGCGCCACGCTGCTCCAACCAGTCCAAGAACGACAAAGCATCCTTGGTCTTGTTGGCGAACGCAGAGAAGACACCTTCAGGTCGGGTGTCGATCCTGCTGTACTCTTCGAGAAGAGACCGCAGCTCGGTCACGTTGTACTGCATCATGTCAGTTGTCCAAGAAGTCCATGAAGTTGGGATCCTTGTCGGGATCGGGGAGCCGATCCTCGCAAAGACCGAAGACGTATTCAATCGCGAAGCCGAGGTAATAAGCGTCGTTCTCTTGCCCGAGCTTCTTGTTGATCCGATCGAGCACGGGCTCGATGATCTGCGTCGCCGCCGCAGCCGCAAAGCCGTAGCCTTGCTCCTTGTGCTGGTGGTAGAGTCGCAGGGCATCTGCGATCTCGTCGTTGGTGAGGATGTCACCGAGGGCTATCATTTGCGTCGGCGACGACGGCGGCGGGTCATCCTGACGGTGCATCGTTTTGCCCGTCCGCTCCCATACCGCCATCCTCTCGCGAAGGATCTTCTTGGCCTCGCGCTCGGTACTCAGTGACGTATGACTGAGGTCACAGGCACGTTTCTTCCCGTGCTCGTCCGGCAACTGGATTACCCAGCCCCAGTCTCGATCGGTCTCATCAAAGACGATAATCCCGAGGAGGACTGGCGGGTCGTGGGCGTCGCTGACAAACCACGCCGTTTCCTTCATGGGCACTAACGGTTGCATGCGGGTCGGCCCGTACGTGTCGAACTCGTACGGAGCTACTTCTCGAATGGGCACGCTAATCCTCCTTGTCATTCTTGCGTTTACGATTCATGTTCATGGTCGGTCGCGACCTCCATGGTTATAACACCGTACTCATCGGCGTAGAGTAACACGTATAGCTGGGGCGGCATCATGGGCGACGATCGCCAGCGGTGCAGCGCCCTGTCGCGAACCCGAGCAGTCGGGTACGGGCCGCCACAGATCAACTGCTGCGTTGCAACAAAGTAGAACCGCTCTTGCTGCCGCTGTGACGTAGACGGCAGCGGCGGTCGCAATTCGTCACCAGGCATCTGAACCCACAACAGTCGGTAAAGCGACTGCCCTCGATTCACTTCGTAGTGCAAGCGACCTTCCTGGTGCAACGCCCGGAAGATGCGACACGTAGAGCCTGGCGAACGGTCTGGATGCTGTGTGTGTACGAAGGCGCTAAGATCACGCATATAGAATGTTGGATTATCAGACGCGTAACAGCTACGGCAGAAATCCAGGATCGTAGGGCCTATCGCCGAGCGCACCCGACTAAGATGTTCATCCTGGCCGTCAGTGCTCATTCACCATCCTCCGCTTCGGGTGGCGGCGGGCCGACGACATGCTGCTCGACCAGCTCCACGATAACGAAACTCTGTATGAGCATCACGTCTCGAAGCATTCCGACGCAAAGTGATAAGGCGTGGTCGCCTTCTTCGCCGAAACCAAGCTCGAACTGGTGTGTTATAGCAACCATAGCCTCCAGCTCGTCGATGAGTTTATCGGTTTGTCCGTAACGCATCGCATCCATAACCATCTCAACGAGCTGGTTGGCCCGCCGCTGGTTTGGGTCGTCTGGGTCGTTACTGAAATCCACGCGGTCTGGATCATCCATCAGTCGTCCTCTTTCATCTCGACGAGGCAGTCAATGATGGGTAATGGCTCGGAGCCTGTAGGGAGCTCTCGAACCTCGACGCCGATGAAATCGATCTCGTCGATCTCGTCACCACCGTCTTGGATAACCAACTGGACAACCTCGTCAGCGTCGCATTTCGCAAACGCCTTTCGCACTTCGCCCACAGTGATGGGCATACTTGCCTCCTAATCTCCCATTGTTCGCTCGGGATCATCAGGTGAGAAGTCAGCCTGACGTTGTCAGGGCTGTGCTGTTTGTACCAACAAACACCGCCGACCGCCACCTGGACGATGACGAGGTCGGCGATGTTGGTGAATCGCTGGGAGTACGACAAGACCTCCTTGAAGGTCTCCATAACGTGGAATCCCGCGTAGTACGGAGTTGACTGAGTACGCGTGCCGTCAGTGACTACACGCACCCTGGCCCGATGCCAGGTATCGAGTTCGAGGTACCGGCTCCCGTTGATCCCGTGGAACAGCGTCGCAGGCCGTCCGCCGTGATCCCGGAGGATGCGCCAGTACAGGGATCTCACTCGTGCTGCGGACCTCCCGTAGGAACGGGGATGCCGGAACCGAACTGGTCGCTCGGCTTCGGCGGGGCGGGTGCGGGAGCTTCGGGTTCCGGCTCCTCGACCACCTCGGGCTCCTCGATCACAGCCTCCTCGTCGACCTTGGAGCCGAATCGGATGATGGCCCCGTCGACGCCGCCGGAGTCAGAGATGAGCCACTTGATCGACGACCCGCCGGGGTCGGCCTTGATCAAGGACTTGGCGTGCTCCTGGATGACCTTGTTGATCTCCTTCTGGTCAAGTTGAACCACTGTCGCAATCTTCGGCATCTTCGTCTCCTTGTTTCTCAATTACCGCCTTTTCGGGTTTATACACAACCCGGGGGGTTTCGTAACCACAGATCGGTTCGGCCTTGCTCTCCGACCCGTGGGCGGCAGCCGCCATACGCTCATAGACGTCGGCGCTGCTCATCCCGGTCTCACAGGTATGCCAGATGTGAATCTCATCTGGGTAATCGCCGTCACCGACGAGTTCTATCTCCTGGTGCCAATACCCCACCTCCTTGCATTTCGGGCAGGGTGACGGGAGCTCCGGTGTAGGCATTTGCGCGCTCCAAAATAGCGTGGACGTTATTTGGAAAGACCCGTTACGGATAAAGTTGCAGGGTAACCCATAAAACCCGGCGACGTAAAGTGTTCCCCTGTAAGGATTTATCAACAGTTTTTTAGGGGAAAACCGTAACGGACAATTATTTGTACTGCTAGCTTTACAGCTATATCTCTACGAGAGCGGGTCTTACGCCCCGTCTCGTAGAAGCCTTTATTGAAATTGAGGTTACGACGACCGAGGTTACCAGGTTCTCGCCGGGACTACCAGTGCCCGGCGAGAACCCTGTGGCTAGAGGATCAGAGCCATTCGACCCGGTCCTCTGGGATGTTCCGTCGCCGGGCTTCTTCCACAATGCCGTCGCGGTCCTTCGCCCGGGCGACCTCGGTGTACTTATCGGCGCAGTACAGCTCCACCAGCTCGCCGGGGCTCACGGTGACGCAGAGGATGAACTCATCCCCCGCTGCGGTGGCCTCAGAGATGAAGTACCGCTCGTCGCTGGCCGGTTCGATCTCGTCACCGTCCGTATCAATGCACACGACGTCCGGTGGGCCGTCCTCCATGGCGATCTCGAAGTCGGCCAGATCACCCACGCGCTTGGGCGTGTTCGGCGTCGACTTATCGACCCAGAGTCGCATAGAGTGCTTCCACTGCTCGAACTTCTTCAGGGCCTCTTCACAGGTGCCCGGGAATTCCAAGATGACCGTGGCTCCCAGCTCGAAGCGGCAGCCCCAGATCGTACGGAGGACGGGTTTCCCCTCGCCGTCGACGACGGGGCGGCCTAGTACCTTGCCCACCTTCTCAGCGATACGGGACTTCGGGTCGCCCGGGCGGCCCTCCTGGATCTCGACGACCTCTTCCTTGGCGTCGGGGTCGGCGTCCTGCGACAGGAGCAGCACGCGGCCCTGGAGATCCTGGAGCATCTTGAGCACCTTGCCCATCTTGGACTCGGTCGCCTCGACGTGCTTGTCGAACGCGGCCTTGATGACGCGGGATGATGCCTCCAGGGTCTCACGGACGACCGGATCGAGGTTGTTGAGGAACTCCTGCATCTTTATCTGGCCCTCGGACAACCACGGGTCGTCGCTGATCCGGCCTTCCGGGGGCGGCGGCCCGACGCAGTCGGACAATACCTCTTCCGTGGCAGTGACCGCCTTCCGCGCTTCCTGGGCGTCGACGGAGTTCGGGTCCGACGATAGGTCTGCCCACCACTTGTTCAAGGTGGTCCGCAAGATGATCTTGTCGGTCGTAGAGAGGGCCTGGACCGTCGCCTTGAGCTCCCGCTTGTCCTGCCGCCGCTCCAGGGCCTTGTAGTTAAATGCCTGCTGCTCTGGCAGGACGGTCGGATGCAGCGGAGCCACCGGCGGTGGGTCGTCCGACTTGGGCACGAGCGGGTCGACGTCTTCGACCAGCGGCTTCTTCGGGGCCGCCGTGTCCGGGTATCGCGTATCGAGTGCCCGGCGGAGCTGGGCCTTGTAAGCCGCGAGCATCAGAGCCTCGACGGAGGCTCGCTCATAGCGGAGGAGGTTTGCATCCCCCGTCAGGTGGAGGATTTCGACGGTCTCTTCGATTTGCGCTTCGAGCGCAGCATGGTCTAGGGACATCATGGTCTCCGATAGTTCGAGAATCAACGAAAATGGCCCTAGAAGCGACTCAAAGCCGCCGAGGCGTATGTTTGTGCCTGCGGACGGGAGAGCCGCTTCTAGGGCCGTGAAACGAGTCTGACGTACTGTCAGCCCGTTGCGTCAGTCTTCAGGTAGGAGGGGTTATCGGGCATCTGGGCGATCAGGGCGCAGCCTTCTCGGATGATGCACTTGTGATGACCCCCGTGTTCGCACCGAATCGCGGCCTTCGCGAAGGCCAGCGATCGCCACGGCTTCTCGGACGTACCGTCGCCGGTGCCGTCGTTGCCGTTCTCGGTGTCGATGTAGTACGTCGGGACGCCGCCCTCGGGCAGCCATACCTCTTTGGATGGCTCCTCGGTGGCGGGCTTGCCGATGTTCGATTCGTTCGGCTCGGCTGAGCTTGCTCGGCTTGTCTGTGTGCCGATCTGCTCGTCGAGGAACTCCGCTGCTTTGGCAGCGTCCACGACGGGCGGCTTCTCCGGCTCCGGCGGTACGAAGTCTCTCCACAGCTTGCCGTCGACGGTAGCGACGACATCGCGCGGGTGGGCTTCGTACGGTGCGTCAGACGGCGGCACCTCAAACACGATCCGGTCGATCTCGCCGAGCTTGGGCGGCGGTTTGATCGCGACGACCTTGATGGGGTCGCCCGTCTGACGGTGGAAGCCGAGGAAGGTATAAGAATGGCCGGATGGCCCGACCGCTGGTTCTTTAATCCTGTCCATTTGATCCCAGTTTTTGGACGTTGCCTACTTGTTGGTCATCAGGGTGTGTCGCTACAGCCTCTTTGACCAGTCTGTTGATGGTTGCGAAACCCATGTCCGCCAGGCAGACTTCAACGTCGTCTCGCCCAGCAGCCATGCGCAGTGTACCACCTTGCAGGAGGTGTAGGAAGTCCGATTCGGTGAAAACGTGTCTGTGTAACATGTCATCCACGGTTCATTACCAGCACCGACGAGGACGGAAGGTACTTGCCGGGGCGGTGGTAGCGGACGTGTTGTCGACGGCAGCGCTTGACGGCTGCCTCTGTAATCCTGATGAGCTCGTCGAGCTCATAGATGCGATCGGCGTCGATCTCGAACACCATGCTGCAACAGCCCATCATCAGGCTGCCGGACTCGACCATACGAACGTCGTGTCCGATCAATTCAACGTCGTCGTGGACGGCGTCGATGAAGTTCTCGACCGACGCCCGCGTGGGCGTACGGCTCGGCTTGACGGTGTGGTCGCTGAAGACAGCTCCCGCCTCGGGGTAGACCGCATCGACATCGGCGTCTGGCCATGTCACGAAAATGCGGAACGAGATGGTGGTTGTTTCAGTCTCCACTGGCCTGGCACGCTGCGACATAATCGTCAATCTCCAGTTTCAAATCATCGCCGGTGATGTCGTTGTGCAGATCCACATCTGCCCAGACACGACCGTTGTAGGAGATGTAGGCGATCTGTTCGCCGTCGAAGTAAACTTGGCCGCCGCACCAGTGGCCGACGCCGAGCTCATTCTCGCGAATGAAGTCACGGCATCGCTGGGAGGCGTCTTCCAGGGTCTCGACGTCCACTTCGACGTCGGGTTCGCACATCCAATAGGGTGCGTTGGGGTCTTGGCCAAAGTCGGGATTACCGCACGAGGCCAATTTCAATCTTCCTGACATGGTTACCAGTTGAAAATGGTTTCCAGCCACTCCTCCCCGAACAACGAGTTCAGAGTGTGCCTGTAAAGCGTGAAGCCGTCCGACCGGAAGATCCGGCGGATGTAGTCGGTCTGCCTGGTACTGTCCAGGCTCGTCGACTTCGACTGCAAGTACATCGACGCCGTTCGCTCGGCTTGGAACCGCACGAACGACCCCAGCTCACGCGTCGACGACGTCTCAGAGTACGGCTTGACGATGTTGCCCTGGATCTGCCCGAACAACACCGTGCCATAGACGAAGAACTCCAACGCCTGTAAGACATCGGAGAACGATCCGTCCGGGGCACCGTCCAGTGCCGTGGCCAACCCGTTGAGGTAGGCCGACCACTCGTCCCACACGTAGAGAGGCTGGTCGTTCCACCACCGCTGTTGATCGCGGAGGTAGAGTTGGAACGCCATGCCTTTCAGATCGCGAGGCACTGCATTGGCCACGTCGGCGAGCTTCAGTGCGGGCTCGTGAGCCCTGAAGGCTTGGCCGCCGAGGACGTAGAACGCGTTTTGCTCGCTCCACTTCATCGCAGGCCGACCTTCGATCGACGCATTCTGCATCTCTTGCGGGATGGGCACCGT
>Ga0180437_10001118_pt1 | contig 46924 bp, 62 predicted proteins | sample SS_ome_4_FD_132410 | JGI IMG/M metagenome (GOLD analysis project Ga0180437, IMG submission 132410) | Hypersaline lake sediment archaeal communities from the Salton Sea, California, USA - SS_3_D_1 metaG | ecosystem: Environmental > Aquatic > Non-marine Saline and Alkaline > Hypersaline >... | reverse complement strand
GATTTGGAGATCGTGGCACGCTTCCAGCTGAAACGGCTGGCGCGGGACGCACGCAGCATCGAGGGCGACAGCGGCAAGGGCTCGCCCCAGGCGAAGGCCGCTTGGCGTCACTTCTTCGAGATCCGCGACAGCTGGATCGAGTGTGGCCAGCTCGGTTCCACGGAGCTGGACAACGCCCAGCTGATCCGCTTGGGTCAGCGCGGCATTCGCCGCTTCAACAGTCTCAAGCCGGCTCTCAGGGCCGCACGCAAGGCCGTGGCCGGCGTCAAGACCATCGTGCGCAACGGCGACAATCCCAAGTATTGGGAGGTCGAGCATGCCCCGGGCCAGACGCCGTCTTGCAGCGTCTACATGCACCCGCACTTCTTTGAATACTGGATCTACCCCGCCGGCGTCACGCCCAAGAACACCGCTGGCTGGATCTGCACCTTTCAGTGGCACCCCCAGCGCATTCTTTGCCACTCGCCCAAGAACGTTGATCGCATCCACGAAGACCTTGTGGAAGCACGCAAGATACCCTTCACCGTCACGTTTACCACAGACCGCACGAACGCGGACGCCTACGGCGAAATGGTCATCCGTGCCTTTACGCAAGAGGGAGCGGAGCTGCTCTTCCGCGAAGCTGGCTCGGATATCCCGGGCCTGGAGATGATTGACTGTGCTCCGAATGACGGTTCGGACGTGGACGCCAGCACCACCTCTGGCTACGATGGAGATGGTCTTATCCCGATGCTTCTATCCCGCAAGGTAGACAGCGGCGCTTCCTACGACGGCGGCTACGCTGACGACTATACCGATTATGCACTCGAAGCCGTGGCCGCTCAGATGCATGAAGCGTTCGCTGTAGCGTAAGCTCACCGCCCGGGTAGGCTCTCACAGCTACCCGGGCTCTCTTTTTGATCGCTTACCCCGTAGCGTGCTACGCGCCTCGCTGCGCTCGGCGCGGCACGCAGGGAGAGTAGGAGGCTTTCGTGAGACGTATTCTCGGCTACATCCTCTTCGTCACTTCGCTGCTCATGGCTGTGTGTGGAGCACTCGCTCTTGGAGCGTGTCTATTCTACCTCAAGTAACACATTCCAAACCCAGCTTAATATGAAGTTTTCATTAGTGAAGTAACCAATCTAACTACCATCTCTACCAAGGAGTTATCCCCCATGAAACTCGCAATCAGCATCGACATTTCCGGCAACCCGCTGGAAGCCGCCAAGAAAATGCGCGATTCAATCGTTGATGGCGCACAGGAAGTAACCCGCAAGGCACAGAAGCTCACCCAGGACTGCCAGGACGCCATCGAAGGCCGCAGGGCCAAGAAGGAGTATATGGAGTGGGCCGAGCAGATGTGGGAAGAGGGCCACGTCGAAGTCAAGGACTCGCCCATGCTCCCCAAGGAGGAGATCTATGGATAAGCCTCAGCGTTCCGAGAAGGAGATCCTCGACGAGATGCTCCCGCTACTCAGCAACATGTGGTGCCTCGATCTGGTCTACTTGAAGTGGGACCAGAAACAGAAGTGGATCAAGCTACAGGAACTGCTCAACGAATGGACAGGAGCTGATATCCGATGCTAACGATGGCCGCAGTAGTCGCTGTGATGAGCTGGTGGATCGAGCTGATGCTCGTGTGCAAGCTGGACTGGTATAAGAACCTGTTGTGCCGGTCCTCAACCGCTAACATCGTGAGCAGTCTGGGTATCAGCTGGCTGCTGTCTCAGGCATTCTTTGCTCACGGTATAATTGTGCTCATGGCCGGTGCGATGAGCAGCTTACTCAGTTGGCTCACCTACCGCGCCTGGGCCCTCGTAAGGAGATAGTCATGATCGTAGAGTATAACGTCTACGTCGCCTACTGTGTGGAGAGACACTACATCCCCGAACGGGGCGATGACCCCGACAAGGAGGAGTGGGACACTGTGTTGGACTACTCCGACACCGAAGATAGCAAGCTCGGCGTCTACGACTCCCAGGAAGAGGCTGAGGAGGCTGGATGCCGCTACTTGCCTTAACCCCAGGAGTCTATCATGCTACTTATCGTATCCGGTTCCCGCAGTATAACCGACATGAACCTTGTGTATCCGGTGCTCGAACGTTATCTTCAGAAGCACCCTGAGATCAAGTTCATAGGCCACGGCAACGCAAGTGGCGTGGACACCCTCGCAGGGCAGTATGCCACCGACCACGGCTACCAGGAGGTCAAGTTCCCTGCCAACTGGCGTGGCCACGGCAAGAAAGCCGGCCACATCCGCAACAAGTGCATGGCGCTGCTGTGCAAGGAGTGCTGCTTTCTCGCCATCTGGGATGGTGAGAGTAAAGGCACCAAGGATATGTTCGAGCTGGTCTCGGACCACTACGAACTCGTCATCAAGCCCTGGAAGCACATCAAGCTCGTCTACCGAGAGGAGGATGTCCATGCAGATCAGGATGCTGGAGGGAGTGAAGGAGAAGCTCAGGAGCCTGATGGCTCCGGATCGTAACACCCAGGAGGTGCATCGCTTCGGCAATCGCTTCCGCGATCCCCTGGCGGTGAGCAAACGCTGCCGCAAGCGGTATGTGCGCCAGCGCATGGCGAAGGCCAGCCGTCGCGCTAACCGATAGGAGACATGAAGTGGCGACAGTCAAGAGGTATCTCAACGAAGAGCTGCAGTACCTCATTCAACGAATGGAGGGCCACATGGCAACCGAGTCGTTCCCGACCGAGAAGGACCGCGTCATCGAGAGCCAGGAGAAGTATATCCAGCAGCTGCTGTGCGAAGTGCGGGAGCTGCGCAACATCAACGAGGAGGCCGGTCACGACCTTCAGGAGCTGCACGAGAAGCTGGAGCCCCTGGAGGAGGAGAGAGACCGCCTCAAGGAGACGGCGCTCACCTACAAGGACGCCCACGAGAAGATCGTGGAGACCGCCCGTAAGCAGAAGGAGCAGCTCCAGGCGCACGATATGGCGTGCGACTGCTGCAAGCATATGTGCGAGACCTGCGGCGAGACCAAGGAGCTGCGGGAGGAGCTGGCCAAGGAGAAGGAGGACCACCAGCGTCTCTCCGACGACTGGCATCGCCAGCGCAACCTCGTCACCGACCGGGACCGGGTGATCGGAGAATACTGGCGCGAGATCGAGAAGGTAAAGCGCGAGAAGAAGGATATTCTCGACACCCTGGAGCGCCGCGAGAAGGATGTCGGAACGTGGTTTGACAAGGCTCAGTCCGCACAGGACCATGCCAAGATCCTCGAAGGCGATGTCAAGTCCCTCACCGCTGAGAATCAGGACTATTACTGCGCCAACCAGGATCTCACCAAGCACGCCGAGCACCAGCAGCGCATGATCGACAAGCTCGTCGAGGAAAAGCAGAATCTGGTCAGCCAGCGCGATGAAACCGTGGAGGAGAACGAGGAGCTGGCACAGCGCAACAAGAACCAGTGCGACTTCCTCAAGGAGATGCGCGAGGAGAAGATCCGGATGGAGAAGGAGTATCAGGCTCTCCTCACCAGCTGGAAAGAGGCCTGCAAGAACTGCATGAGGCTGTCGCTGGAGAACGATGAGATGCGGGTCCAGATCGACCAGCTGGCCGGTAAGCTCCGGAACGCGCAGAACCGCGTGCACGAGCTGGAGAGCGGCGATGAGCTGGCCAAGCTCTACGACCGCATCCACAACCTGGAGGCGTCCGAGCTGGACAAGGTGCGCCAGATCCAGCAGCTTCAGTGCGAGAAGCAGAGTGCCGTGGACCGCATGGTGATCGCAGAGGATCGCCTGGAGGATGCACGCTGCTCGATGGCATCATGGCTCGACAAGACCGAAGGTGGTTCGTAGCCTGGAAACTACTGATGTGGATGAGTGCTCTGCTGCTCATCCACATCTTCTCACGATGGGGGTGTTGACATGAAGAAGAGAAAGGTGAAGAAGCACTGGTACAAAATCACCGTCATCGCCTGCCCCGTCTGTGGAAGCGAGACGGTTTACCGTGAGCGCGTCTACGGCCGCAAGCCGAAGAAGTACTGGAGCTGCCATGAGTATCTGGAGCACTGGGACTACTGCAACGCGCTCTGAGGAGGCCGACATGCCGAGATACAAAGGAGTGGTGGAGCTGGAGGTGAGAGAGAGCTACGATCTGATCCCCACCCTGGATGGCTTCGAGACGGAGGACGACGCCATCGAGAAGGTGAAGGAGATCTGGAACCGAGGCTTCAGTCACCGCGGAGTCTTCGAGAAGATGCACGCGGAGGTGTTCGACTGGCAGTTCAGCGTGCGGGAGGTAGAGGACGATGCAGACTGAACACGACCATCTCCGAACCCGGCTTCTACATGAAGTGGAGAAGAGTGAGAAAAGGGATCTGGTGCAGATCCGACGCAACAGCTGGAATCGAGATTTCGAGCAGCTGATGCGCAACCGGCTGGTGATGGGTGCGCTGCGCTACGGAGAGCACGCCCCTGGGCTCATCGAGCCCCACCGCTGGTCTCACGGAGAGCGGATGTATCGACTACTCGAGCTGTATGAGAAGGAGGGCAACCTCGAAGCCCTGGTCGATCTGGCGAACTACTGTATGCTGGAGTGGGTGAACTGCGAACACCCGAAAGCACACTTCAGTCCCGTTGACGACGGGATTCTCGACGGCACGCACTGTCACAGGAGGTGAGTATGACCAAATACTATCCCGATGAGGGATGGATCATCATCAACGATGAGTATCTGCGGGTCGAGAAAATCCACAACTACGGCTGGACCATGCTGGAGCTGGAGGACAAGACCGAATGGTACTTTTTCGAGGATCACGACGCAGCCGGCGAAGCTGCGCGTGAATACTGGGCTGACATGGCAGAGAATGACCCAAGCGAGTTCGCCTGCATCGTAGGTGAACAAACGCTGATCGCCTGGGCTCTGAACCAGTCTGCCGGGCCTGGAAGCGTTCAGGTGCACAATCTGGAGGAATGGCTCGATCTCTGGCTCAACACACCAGAGGAACAGTGGGCCAGCTACGATGGGGAAGAGATCGAGGGAGTGTGCCTGTCTCCCCGCCTGTGCGAGAGCCTGGGAGTGGACTACGACAAGTCCGCGGCGAACACCTGGGTTGTCTACCGGCATAACTGATCTCCCCCAGGAAGGAAACTCCTCATGGGTAAGCGGCGTGATGCGACACCCGAACTGGATGAGAAGGATGAGGATCTGATGGCTACGCTGACTGCCATCATCTTCGTGTGCAAATCACAGTCCTTCCAGTTCAGCAGTAAGCCGGCCGAATGCCTGGAAGCGTCCGTGCAAGAGGCGCGAGACGTAGTCCTGAGAATTAAGGCATACGACTGGGTTACATGAAGTGGAAGAGACAAAAGACGGGGAAAGAGCTTCCCCACCCACCATCACAGAAGGAGGAACCACATGTTCCAGCAGGTTATTCTCGTCGGCAACGTGGGTCAAGACCCCGAGTTGCGACACACCACGAACGGAAACGCCGTAGCGAACTTCTCCCTGGCCACGAACCAGCGGATCAAGGGCGAGGAGCGCACCGAGTGGCACCGGATCGTATGCTGGGCGAAGCTGGCCGAGATGGTGGCCGAGCACGTCCAGAAGGGCTCCAGTGTGCTCGTCACCGGAGAGCTGCGCACCCGGGACTGGGAGGACAACGAGGGGACGAAGCGCTACACCACGGAGGTCCACGTCCGCGACTTCCGGTTCGTCGGCAAGCGGTACAGCGCCGATGAGGCCGAGGACGACGACGACGACATTCCGTTCGACGTATAGGAGCGGGACAGCAGGGAACCCGGGCCGGGAGATAACAGGCTCCCAGTCGATGGCCCCAGGTGCAGGGGAACCGCGGCTGCGTTCGGGGGAGCGCGTTGAGCTGCGTGTGCCTGAGCGGTTCCCTGCTGCTCAAAACCCTTTTCACAGGAAGGGCTTCCCTACTATGACCTTTCAAGGAGATGCAGATTACTATGAAATACACGACGAGCTGGATGTCGGGTCTCTTATCTTCTTCCGGTGCGCTGCCGAGCTTAGGACTGGTGCTCCTGATGTGGTCTGCCGACACGCTCATCTCGCACCTGATAGCGCGACGTTACAAGCGATTATCTGGGACACCCACACCGTTTGGCGCAAGGAGTGTGGGCAACTCATCTCGTTCCCAGTCCCCGAGATTCCCGACCCCCCAGTACCGTCTGAAGAGGACATCGTTTTCGCGTAATTGAGCGGGGCATTCCCGCTCACGCAGGGGAGGTGCTCTGAACACCACCTTCTACTGCTGGCCGGGGGGAGGCGTCCCCCCCGGCCACCTTTTGAAAGGAGAGGCCATGATACCCGATATGCCGGAGCACATCCGACACCAGATCCTGATGGAGATCATGCTCGAACAGGACCGACTGGTCTCGAGCATCGAGCACCGCATGGCGCGGAACAACCCCATCTACGTGTCGGACGTGAAGGCGCTGTGCGAGACGCTGCACTACATCCGCACGACGCTGCGTAGCAATCAAGATCTGCCGATCCCTGAGCAGGGTAGCCGGCGTACCACGCAGGGTGTGCGTGCCGGAGCCCGTAGCGACTGGCTCAAGGCGCTCCGCAGACAGCTGGAGGTGGTGAGCGATCCCCAGCTCCGGTTCACCACGCCTCAGCACCGGGAGAGCGCAGCCGGGACGCATATCCGATGAATCCCTACTGTATACTCCTTTTCGTGTTTATTGCCTGGGGCGCAAGTATCGCGCCCTGGTTTCACATAGGAGACCGTGATGAGTCACGACATGATTCCCATTCCGCTGGACGATGAGAAGGAGCTGATCGAGGAGCAGGACGGCACCCTGGCCGGCTTCGTCGATCAGGAGCCCGTTGTCAACCTCGAAGCGGCCGAGAGCAGCCTGGAGAAGATCGCCTACTGGCAGGCGGTGATGAAGCGGGACGAGGAGATTGCCCGTGTGCGAATGGACAAGATCCAGCTCTGGCTCTCCCGTCGCGCAGAGATGGTGCAGAAGAAGATAGACTGGCACCAGCACATCATCACCGAGTACATGAAGGTGACGAACACGCGCAAGCTGGATCTGCCCTCGGGCAAGGTCAACACCACGAAAGGCCGCAAGCGGGTCGAGATCGTCGATGAAGGCGATTTCATGCGCTGGGCTGAGGAGCGCGGAGAGCCGGGGTATATCCCCTTCATGCTGCCTCCGAAGGAGCCCAAGCCGGACAAGAAGCAGATCATGGAGTATATCAAGGAGACCGGCGAGGAGCCCCCGGGTGTCGAACTGGTGACATCTGGCGACAAGGTCAACTTCAAGCCCGGTGCGGTGAAGGAGATCGCCACGGAGCAGGAGTTCTTCGAGGAGGACGACTACGATGGCCAGCCCACCGAGCAGCAGGAGAACGAAGACTTCGCCCAGGACGACGACTGGCACAACCTGTCGGCATCGGACATCCTTTGAGGTCTGGTGCGGCCGGCTTTACGAGAGCCGCTGGATCGACTACCTTATCTACGTAATCAACCTCGTCTGCTTTCTGGCAATCCTCTTTTTCATAGGAGGTGTAGTATGGAGAGAATAGCTGGCTAAAGCATGGCTCACCAAGAACGGCTACTTCCTCGACGGCAAGTGGCACAGCTACGAGAATCCTGAGTCCCTCTACATCTGGTTCACGATCAAGCAGACGCGAGGTTGGGAGGGACACCAGATCAATATTGCGAATCTGGTGCAGGAACGCCTGTCACATGAAGAGGAAGAGTTGAAGAGGGTGAGAAACGACGCATTCGACAGATCGGAGGAAGAATGCCGAAAGGAATCCGAGTTGGCGACGGCCAGGAGATCTACGTCGCAGAGGTCGACTTCGCAGACAAGATCCACGAGATATTTTTCCGTGAGATCGTTGCTTCCGCGATGGCTGGTGTCTCTGATCTCCGAAAAACTCTTAACTTCCTTGTCCAAGATCCGCGCGTACACGCCGTCCTCACGGAGATCTACGAAGAGGACGCGATACAGGCGTTCCAAGACGAATGGGAAAGGAGTCAGTGATGGAAGCGGAATTTCGCAGGAACAAGCTGGCGCTGATGGCGCTGTGGGAGCTGATCGAGCAGAACGAGCTGGTCCCCCACTACGCGGCCGGGGAACAGCGGATGGTGCAGCGGATCGAGGAGGAGGTCATCAATCCGATTTATTCGGCTGAGGACAGCAGCAGCTGGGTGCTGGAGCTGGATGAGGTCGAGAAAGGAGGTGCATTTTGACGATATGGGAGAAGTTGGCAGCGCCCTTCCCACCGGAGAAGATCTCCTGGCGGGTAGGACAAACGTCCAAGGACAAGAAGAAGGTCATGATGCTGGCCTATCTGGATGCCCGGGACGTGCAGGATCGCCTGGATGAGGCCGTGGGCCCGTTCAACTGGGGGCACAGCTTCGAGGAGGTGAAGGGAAGGATCGTCTGCAACCTGACGGTCTTCATCGACTCCGAGACCGGGGATCTGGAGGGCCGGAAGCGGATCGCCGTCACGAAAGCGGACGGTTCGGACGATACCGACATCGAGGGCGAGAAAGGCGGTCTCAGCGGAGCCTTCAAGCGTGCGGCCGTGCACTTCGGTATCGGGCGGTATCTCTACCACGTAGAGAGCCCCTGGATACCCGCGGAGGACGTGAAACCGTGGGAAATCGCGGAAAGGAGCCTCAAGAAGCTCCGTGCGGTACTGCCGAAGCCCAGGAAGGCCCCTAACAAGCCCACCACGGCCTCCGAGCCCAAACAGGAGAAATCACCGCCCCAGAAGGCTGAAGCCGCTCCTGGCAAGGCTGAGGCCGCTCCAGCGGCCAAATCCAAGGAATCTGTCGACGAGTTCGTCGATAGGAAGGAGAAGGAGCTGGCTGCCAAGGGGCGAGAGCCCGAGCCCACAGGTGCTCCCGAAGGAGAGCAGCCGTGGGAAAAGGTTCGCAGAGCTGTCCCTGAGTGGTCTCCTTTCGATGGCACGTACTTCCGCGGAAAGAAAGGAGGTGATCCTGGGTTTCTCGATCTTGCAGGAGACCATAAGAAGCGGATCGGTCCCCGTCTCTATTATAAAGTCCTTGGGGGATTCAACCTCAAGAAAGCCTCGCAGGTGGCTAAGACCAACCGAAAGCAGCAGGGCAAGATCCTCGGCTACCTCGCCGCCATGCCCGACCAGGACACGGTCCAGGGCTTCGCGGCCAACGCGGAGCTGATCCTCCGAGCGGCGAAGGAGACCAAGGACGAGCTGCTCATCGAGTCCATCTGCGAGAAGATGGCCGAAGTGGGTGAAAAGCCCACCAAGAAGCGGTGTCTCCAGATCCTCGACGAGCTGGAGATCATCATGGGCGCGGACAGCGCCCTCAACGGAGGAGAAGATGAATAACATCTTCGAACAGATCACCGAGCAAGGCGGCAACTACACCGCTGCCGCCAGCAGCATCATGGCCCTGTTTCAGATGCTCAACGACGAGGAGCGCAACCGCCTCATCGACGAGCTGGTGGACTACTACGCCGACCATCTGAAGCAGCCGGCCGATCTGCCCATGCCGCCCAGCGACACGTTCACGGTCCTGCCGACCAGCGGTGAGGGCAAGCGGGTCAACGGCAAGGTCACGGGCCCGGTGCTGCGCCGCTGGATCACCAGCACCATGCCCACCGGGGTATGGATGACGTGCCGGGACATCCAGCGAGAGACCGGCATCCCGCACACTACCGTGCGTCAGTGGTTCGAGCGTTTCCTGACCCACGCGGCGCTGCCGTTGGAGAAGGACTGGCAGCTCACCAAGAACGGCAAGATCCGGAAGATCTGGTTCCGGAAGACGCTCACGGGCAGGAGGACGGCATGAATCAAGTATGCGTCTCCTGCGGAGCTGGCGAACGCTACAAGCAGGATGACTTCTGCTTGAACTGCGGTTGCAAGCATGGCTTCTTCCGCGCCACCGGGCGAGAGCAGGAGGATGTGCGTGCCTTTCTCGAAGCGCACACCGCCAGCGATCCGGCCAAGGCGTATCTGATCTGCTGCGCCTGCGGCATCCCGGCCACCAAGCTGCGGAACATGGTACACGCCATGCGCTGCCAGGGCTTGCCCATCGGATCGGGTCCGGAAGGCTACTTCTGGGCACGCACCCGGGATGAGCTGACCAGCACCCTCGACCAGCTGCGCGGCCGGCGCGACAAGCTCTCGCTGGCCCTGCTGGGCCTGGAGGAAGCCCGAAAGCATCTCTGAAAGGTTTCGGGCAATTTTATCTGGAAAGGGCCGGGGTTTCAAAACCTCGGTCCTTTCGCATATATATGGAGTTTATGCCATGGTACGTATAAAGAGATTCACTCTGGCCCGAGAGACGGAGATCCTCGATAAGGCGCTATCTACGTGGGGTGCGCCAGCTCAGGTGGGGCAGTTGGTCGAAGAACTGGGTGAGCTTTTAGCTGCGGTCAACCGATTCAATCGAGGTCGCGTCCTCGGAGCCGGAGTAGCCGAAGAGATTGCGGACGTTCGCATCATGCTCCGACAGCTGGAGCGACTGCTCAACATCGAAGAGACCGTGGCGAAATTCCGCAACACCAAACTGTCTCGGCTGGAATCGAGACTGAAAAAGGAGGAGTCAGATGGCGAACGAGTGGAAGAGGGGGCTGTTCGAGAGGGCCGTAGCGCAGATAGCACACCGGCCTGACATGGGCTACACCACCCCAGAGGAAGCGATGCTCTGCGGGTTAGCCTGCGTGCTGGAGAAACTGGAGGAGATGTCGAAGCCTCGTTGTCCCTCGCCCAGCGGCACCTGTCATCCGATGGCCTACGCGCTGCCGGATGGGGAGTCGCTGGTTTTCTGTTCCTACTGCGGCAAGTTGATGCCCGATACGGAGGCCCTCTGATGGGGAATGTTCCTGCTGGAAAGATCAACTGGACCTGTAAGCTACTGGCACCCGGCCTGCTGCAAGTACGGTTCCCGCTATGGAAAGGGAGACCGCGCTTCCTGATGACCGCCGACCAGCACTTCGACAGCAAGCTGTGCGACGTGAGTATGCTGCACCGACACTACCATCAGGCCCGTCGAGAGGGAGCTGGCATCATTCAGGTGGGGGACTGGTTCGATGCCATGCAGTCGGCCGACGATCCCCGGCGCACCAAGATGGCGCTCAAGGATGAGCACACGCGCACACCCTACCTGAACGAGCTGATTCAGAGCACGCTCAAGTTCTGCCAGCCGTTCAAGGATAACCTCCTGATGTGGGGTTACGGCAACCACGAGACAGCCCTCTGCAAGAAGATGGACATCGACCTGATCATGGAAACGGTCGAGCGACTGCGAGAGAAAGGCTCCCCGGTCGAGCGCATGGGTCTGCGCGGGTTCATCATCTTCCGAGGCGAGAAGAAGAATGGCCGGCTGGTCAAACAGTGGGTCATGGCTTTCTCGCACGGTGCTGGGGGCGGGGGCGAGGTTACGAAAGGGACCATTCGTAGCGCCCGACGCGCTGCGTACTATCCCGATGCCGATGTGGTGGTTGCCGGCCACATCCACGAGGCATGGACGCTGGAGATCCCTCGCGTTCGGGTCCAGACCGGTGGGCATCACCGGCACATCTATCAGGACACTCAGTATCATGTCCAGCTGCCCACCTACAAGCAGGAGTATAACCCCTCGGGGCTGGGCTTCCACCACGACAAGGAGCGTCCTCCGAAGCCGCTGGGTGGCTACTGGATCGAGTTCGGCCTGATCGACCACTCCTTCAAAACCTCCCTGGAGAAGGGGAACGAACCTACCTACGAACCCTTCGTCAAGATCGAGAGGGCTGTCTGATGTTGCCGAAACCCTGCGAGTCCTGCCCCTATCTGGCGAAGGTGAGAGAGGCCGTGTCCGGTAACTTCATCATCGAGCGCGATGAGATCATCCACTTCCCGATGTGGAAGTGGTGGAAGCTACAAGAGGCTCTCCGATGGAAGCCTCCGGACGTGGTCGTCGGACAGGTAGCCGGCTAACAGAAATACGCACCCTGCGTAACGCAAGGTGCGTATTTTTATGTACTGGGGTGAGGTGGAGAATCGAACTCCTCTGCCACGTCCACAGCGTGGTGTGCAATGCCTTTACACCAGCCTCACCTCGCAAATCCCATCAGCTCCAGGGCTGCTTGGCCAGGATCACCTCGATCCGCAGCCGCGCCGGCCCGACCGGCCCTCTTCGCTACCGAAGGCATGGTCACTTCCTGCATCGCATCCTCTACCTGTCCGGAGAGTAGGTCGATCAGCGCATCAGCCGGTGGTCCCCCGACATCCGTCAGGTTTCCGCTGGCTACATCGCCTACCAGCTCGGGGAAGGGGTGCTCACCCAGGCGAGTCGCGCCCGACGCGCCGATTCCCTGCGCGAGACCGTAGCCTACGCCGGCCAGGGACAGGTACGCCAGCAGGTGCCGGCCCAGTGGGGCGCTGTCCCCCTTCAGGGCGCGGTCGATCAGCTCCGCGGTGAAGCCGATCTGGTGAGACGCGAAGCTCCGGAACATCAGCAGCATCCGCAAGCTCGACGGGCGCATCATCTCCGGAGCGCCAGCTCGAGTATAGGAGAAATGCACCTTGTTCGTCAGCATACGGGCACGCACCACGCTCTCGTCGTGCGGCAACCCGTCGCTGCGGAACTTGTCGTAGGCTCCCAGGTAGGTGGAGCTGCGGTTGAACCGCTCCGACCAGCTGGCCGGCTTCATGGCGATCTCCTCCAGCTGCCCCGCTATCCCCAGGCCCTGCTGCATGAACTCACGCGCCTCGGGCGTGTCCTGCAACACCTTCCCCTCGCGCAGCAAGGTGCTCACCTTCCGGCCGTGAAGTGCGTCGTCCCCGCGGTTGAGGGCGTGCGTGATGCCCTTCTCGGTCCACTCCACACCCAGCTCCGGCACGGTGTTGGTGAGCGTCTGCGTCAGGTTGGTGATGTAGTGACTGGCGCTGAAGCCCAGCTTGTTGATGACCATGAACTTGTACATCTTGTCCAGTACGATCGGCCGGCTGTTCGGGTCGAGCATGTCCTGGCGCAGCTGCTCGATCTGCACCGCCAGCTTCTTCCGGAGGTTCTGCGACGTGACCTTCCCGTCTGCCTCCTTGATCAGGTTGTTGAAAAAGGTGGCGGCGGCGGCTTCGTCCGCTGCCTGCTCGGCCACCTCGGCGTCGAACAGCTGCTTGTTCAGGCTGTCCCCCAGGGGATCGCCGGTCGGCTCGGGCGGTCGCAGCGGCTCCGCATTCCGCACTCGTTGGAGGAGAGCTTGGTCACTCTCGTCCCCCAGGTTGAGCACCGCCTTGTCCACCCAGTCGTTGAACAGGGTGCTGTTCTGCCAGTGATGTGCCCACTTCTGCTTCCAGGGCCCGGGCTTGCCCATGACGTGCAGCGCCCAGCTCTGGGTAGCCTGTGCGGCTTCCTCGTTGCCGGCATCCCACAGCTGCTTCACGCTGCGGTCGGCACGCCGTGCGAAGTCGTTCAGCTTCGGCCGCTCGATGGCTCCGCGGATGTAGGTGTGCATCACCGCGTCGAGATCCTTCGAGTAGCCCCCCTTGCCGGCACGCTGGTAGAGCGCACTGAGCTTACCTCGGGACAGCTTCTCCGCGAACTCGTCGATGAACTGTCCGCGTCCCCCGGTCATGCCCCGCAGGCGTCCCGCCATCCAGCCCCCGGTCTTCCCGTGGAAGATGTGGGGGAAGTAGTTGGACACCCTCTCGCCAGCGGACAGCTTCAGCTTGCCGGCCAGCTCATCGAGGATGGTGCGCAGCTCGTTGTACGCCGGCATCAGATCCGGATGCTCGGACAGCAGCTTCTGCGGATCACCGTCCAGCGCCTCGACCAACAGCCGCTGCTTGGTCTGCCAGTTCTGGATCTTGGTGCGTGCTCTCGTTCCCTCCAGCCCCGGGATCAGGCTCCTGACCTGATCGCCTACCCCCGGCTGGTCCGCATCCAGGGACTTGATGGCACGCTGGTAGCGGCTCCAGTAGTCCCCGAACTCAGCTCCGATGTCCTCGAACATGAGCATCCCGCGCTGCACCAGCTCGGCCGCATACTTATTCTTACTCAGGCCGTGCATACTCTCGGCTCCCAGCGCCTTGCTGAAGGCACCCGGCTTGACCGACAGATCAGCCAGCGCTTCCTTGCTGCCCTCTCGGGCGATGCCCAGCTCGTGACGCAGCACCCCGTCCAGGGCATACTCGGTGTTGACGTTCTCCTGATGCGCCACCTGCTCCCGCAGCTTGATGATGTGCTCTCGGGCCTGCCGCACGTTGGGGTTCTTCGGTCGTGGTCCCACCGCGTCCCGCTTACCCAGGTCCACCAGCCGGTCCTCCAGCTCGGTCATGTCATCTATCTGGAACTGCGTAGCCGGCGTCCGGTCCTGTAGGTCCGCGCTCTGTTCCGGTGAGCCAGCCGAACCGCCACCGACCTCCAGTGCTCTCGTAGCGCCCTCAAAATCAGTGGACGCCATGAACCTCTCCTCCCCATCGACATCGAAGATGAGGACTCTCTCCTCGCCCTCCACCGCGTAGCCCTTGAACGTTCCGACAAACTCCTCACCTCCCTCTCTGACTACGTAGTCCCGGTTCTTGATCAGCTCCGCTTCCTTGCCGAACCGGGTGGACTTGAACCGCTTCACCTTATCGATGCCGGCCTGCACCTTCTCCCGCATGGTCTTCGGCTCCCACTCATACCGCTTGGCCTGCTCCATCAGGTCGACGGCTTCCGCTCCCGTGATGTCGTAGTCACGGACGGCACGCAACAGGTAGTTGTACTGCTCCCCCAGGCTGGCCTTGATCGCGTCGATCTGCTCCGCGGTGAAGCTGGCCGACTCCAGGGCACGCCCCAGGTCGTCCTCGAACTGCGTCCCCAGCTGCTGGAGATCCATCTCCGGCGTGGACGCATCCACCGTGTGGAACTTGGCGTTCGCCCCATCGAGGATGAGATCGGAGATCTCTCCGGCCTCTTCCCCCAGCTGCATGGATCGGTAGACCTCCGGATACCGCTCGGTGATCTCCGTCAGGGACATCTTCTTCAGCCCCGGGTCTTTGATCCCCTGCGCCTCCAGCTGGGCTCCTACTCGGTGTCGCAGCTCATTCAGAGCGGCCTTCTCACTGGGATTGATCTTGACTCCGTTCTTCACCTTCTTGAACGCACCTCCCAGCACCTTCCCTACCCCTTCCCCCAGGAGTCCCATCCCCGTCCAGACACCGGCCAGCTTGAGCGCCTCATCCATGTCTCCACGGCTCCGGATCAACCCCTGTGCGGTACCGGGTATCGCCTCACCCACCAGCATCTTGGTGCCAGCCTGCACGAGACGAGGGGCTCCCATGCCACCCACCTTCGCTGCGGCCTTCGCTCCGATACCGTAGCTGCCCACCATCCAGGGGGCGGTGCCAGCTCCTTCACCCAGGGCTCGGGACACACCTACCTCTCCCAACGGGCCCAGGCTCACATCCCCGGCGCGTGGATCACCCTCCGGTCCCTGGTAGAGGCCCAGCGTCAGGCCCTCCAGGGCTCCGCGAGTGAACTCCCCCGCCTCGATGCCCAGGTCCACCGGCAGCTTCTCGTGGATGCGATCCAGATCCTCGGGCGTGATGCCCCGGCTCTGAAGCTCCTCGATCTGCGATGTGTAGTGCGCCGGATCTTCCTTCATGATCTTGGCGATCCGGTCAATCGTCTGATCCTTCAGTGGCATTGTGTCCTCCTACTGAATGCCGTGCTCTTGCCTCATCTCTCTCAACCGCTGCTGGATCGGGTGCTCCATCGGTCCCGTCCCGGGTGCCGGAGTAGGAGATAGATCCGCTCCCCCGGGCATACCCACCAGCCCCAGCATGGTCTCGCCGGAAGCGAGATCCTCCTCGGTATCCTTCGCCAGCTCGGCCAGGGAGTCGTCCTCCTCCATCGCCTGCCCCACTTGGAACCGGCTGTTGTGCGCCCCGGTACCGGGTGTGGCTTCGGCCTGCTCTCGCAGCCCCTGGTGGTAGAGATCGAAAGCGTTCGCGCCCATCTGCCCCAGCTGGTCCAGGGCCTTCGCATACGCGGGGTTGGTCCACCGGGCAATCCACTTACCCAGTCCGCTGTCCACCTTGAAGCCCCAGATCTTGGCGTACATGGCGTCCACCAGCTCGGCCTGCTGTGCGATCCCCTGCAGTACAGCCGTCGCCTTGGTCGGGTCTTGGTAGACCTTCTTCATCTCCCACTCCAGCTTTCTGGACTGGTTGAGGGCATTCATCACCCCCTTGGAGAAGTCGTTGGCGATCCGCTGCCGCTCCAGATTGGTCATGTCCGTGCGATACTTCATCAGCGACTGGTCCAGCTCGTAGTTCATCGCCTTGTTGAGGAACGCCAGATCCCGCTTGCTCTCGAAGTCGATCTTGGCCAGCCGCTCCTTCGACTCGTTGAGCTTGCGGTAGTTCTCCGCGTCCGCACGGATGGTCATGCGCAGCCGCTCGGCTGCCGCCTCGGCGTTGAACTGCTGCCGCTCGGTCTCAGCCAGCTCCGGATGGATCTCACTGGGCACCCACTGGGTGAAGTCGGTCGGCTGCTGCGGCCCGAACATGCTCATCAGGGTGTCCATGATGCCCGGTCCTGCCTGCGTCCCATCGGCAGCGGGGTCGGCCGGCATCGGCATCTCGGGACCGAAGTCCCCTGTCGCCGTGGTATCCAACTCCCCCGGGACTGCCCCGGCTGCTTCCCCGGCTGCTCCCCCCATCCCCTGGACCGCGTCGATCCGTGGGCCCGGGGTAGCCTCAGCCGCTGCGGCTTCGAGCGGATCGGAGGCGGGGTCAGGCGGTCGGAACCCCTTCAACATCATCTCCATCTGCAACATCTGGTCCTGCTGCCTCGCGGCGTTCGCCGCTCCGGCCTGCTGCCCCAGCGATCCTATCATCTGACTCAGAAAATCTGCCATCATCTCCTCCTACTGCGGCTTGGTGTAGCCACCCCCCAGGAAGTCCATCCCCGGGATGCGGCCCAACAGATCGCTCATGAACGGCGACTGAAAGATGTTGCTCACGTTCGCCGCGTTCGCGGCCATGCCAGCGCCTGCCGTGTTCGCTACGCTCCCCAGTCCAGCCATCGTCTGACCGAAGCTGGCCGGCGTGGTGTAGCCCAGGCCCTGCAACCCCAGCTGGAGCAACTGCGCCTGCTGGTTCGCCGGCTGCTGCTGCGCGGCGTTGTAGAGACCCATATAGTTCATGTAGTCCTGATTCGCCTGCGACTGGAGACCCGCCTGCGATCCCAGCTGCGTCTGCGTCCGCTGGAACTCGGGGTCGATGGCTCCCAGCACGTCCTGCACGCGGCCTCTCCGGATGCCCTCGTCCGCAGCGGCGGCCTCTCGACCGAACTGCGACTGGAGCCCCAGCTTGGCCAGGGTGTAGTCGTTGGTCAGCTCCTTCAGGTTCGCTGCGAAAGCCGGCGACTCCAACCGGTTCATCACACCGGCCTGATGCACCAGCAGCTCCCGGGCCTTCTTGTACTCCTCGTCGATCATGGCCTGCTGGCCACCCAGGATCTCGTCCCGGCGCACGTCGTAGGGGTTCGCCGCTCCCAGGGCCTCGATGGCAGCGGGGATACCCGCCTCCTTCAGGGCCTCGGAGTAGTCGGTGATCGCCGGCTGGTCCACGACCGGGGCTCCCCCGGTAGCCGTCTGGTCGACCGCTGCCTGCGTCCCCGGCTGGGCCATATCCCCCACGACCGGGTTGTTCGTCGGCGCAGCGGGGATACCGATCCCACCGGCTGGAGGCGGTGCCACGTCCTTCAACACCTCGTTGGCAGCTCCCCCGTAGGCTCCCCCCGCTCCGGACATATCCTGATTGAACTGGTCGGCCTGCTTGAAGAAGGCATCGAACCCACCGGTATTGAAGGCATCGGTGACGGCTCTGACCGCGTTCTCCTGCGGGAAGTTCGCGTTGGGTGCATTCTGCGCCAGCCATGCATCCGTGTTCTTCGCCACATCCTGCGGACTGGTCTGCGTGACCGTCGCCTGCCCCGGCTGGACGCCATCTGCCTCGCGGAAGAAGGTGTCCAAGTCTCCCGACTGCAAGGTGGGCGTGCCGGCTGTCGCGGCCGTGCCCACAGGCGTCCCAGGATCGCTCACAGGAGGCGTCGTAGGCTTCGGGGCCGTTGCAGCCGCTGCCTCGGGTCCGGACATCGCTACGTCGCTCTGAGGCGGCGCAGCAGGCGGTTGCACAGGCGCTGCCCCAGCGGCCGTGGCTTCCATAACCGGACTGCCCGGGCTTCCACTCGCCATCCCCGGCTGCGGTGCGACCGGCGCTGCTCCCGCAGCGGTCGCCTCCATCACCGGGCTCCCCGGCGATCCACTCGCCATCCCGGGGACAGCGGGGTCGACGGTCGGCGTGTTCGGATTCTCTCGCTCTCCGAACGCCTTGTTCGCTTGGTCGATCATCGCCTGATGTCCCCCCGGGTCAGCCACCGGGGCTCCTACTGCAGTACCTCCACTCGGCGTGCTGAACCCCGGCGTGGACTGCATCAGCTCCTCGTAGGACTTGCTGGTACCGGGTGCCAGGGTCGGAATCTGCGCTGGCGTGCTCGTCTGCGTGTCGGCCCACTTGAAGAAGTCGTCCATCGACATGCTGGCCGGCTGGCTGAACCCCGGGTCGGTGTAGGGATTGTTGCCCACCGGCTGCGTCGGCGTCACCGGGGCTCCTCCCATCGGCCGGTTGCCCAGCGCCGCCATGAGGTTCGGCTCCTTCTTGTACCCCTGCCCGGGCACAGGGTCAATCATTCGCGGTCCCGGCCTATACGGAAGTGCCATTTAGCGCCCCCTTCCCTTCTTCGGCGGTGTCGCCTTGTCTCCCACATGATCACTACCCGGGTCGATTACCTCCCCGGTCTCCGGATCGACTACATCGGGCGGTGTTTCCCCCTTCGGTGTAAGACCTCCCGGTGCATTCCCCGGGCTCCGGTCATCCAGTCCACCTGGGGTGGAACGCACGCGAGACTCTACCCGTCGATCCCAGATCTGTCGCTCCCGGTCCTCGATCTCCCGCTGGGTGAGACCCTCTTGTCCCGCCAGCGCACTGAGCACGCCCTCCTGAAACCCCAGATCGGGTGCTTCTACCTGCTCGAACGACTCCGGCCCTATGAACTGCCGCTTGGCACCGGGGAGCGCCTGCTCGAAGGAATACTCCCCGGTCGGACTTCGCTTCGCCCGGTTCAGATTGAGGTAGGGATTCACGACAGACATCCTACCCGGCGCAAGGGCTGTCTGCGGCCGGTCGATCAGACCCCCCAGGCTCTCCAGCAGGCCGGCGCGGAAAGGCTCCTCCACCCGGGCGCGGTTCTGCATCAGCTGGCCCTGCATCGCAGCCAGCATCTCCTGCGCGTTGAGCGCCGCCTCCTGGGTCTCGTTCAGGTCACGGTTCAGGTACCAGTTCAGTAGCCCGGGCCCGAACGTCATCGCCAGTGAAGTCAAAAGTCCTGCGGCCATCGTTTACTCCTCTTCGTCTTCCTCCGGCTCCTCGGCCTGCGCGTTGACGGAGTCGATCATCATCTTCCGTCTGTCGTGCAGCTGCCGGAGCGTGTTTGTCGCGTTGAAGACAGCGGCCTTGACCGCCATCAGCTGTTTCTCTGCTTCCTTCTCGACCTCGTCCAGGGCCTGCGCGATCTCCTCCTCGGAGACCTTCTCGGCCGCTTTCAACTTCAGCTTCTTGTGGGTGCTCCGCTGCAACCCTACGGCGATGGCCTGTTCCAGCTCCCAGTATGCCTGGAGATCGCTGTTCACCTGCTGCACCATCTGCCTGATCACCTCGATCTGTCTCAAGTCCAAGAGATGTAGGGCGTCCTTCAGCTCTGCACGCAAATCAGCCATGTCACTTCCTTTCTTTAAAGAAGCCTCGCACTCGCAAGTACATGTTATGTTGATCCGATGCGTCGAGTCCCACCTCTGCGAACCGGAGTGCGACCGGGTTCGTGCCATCATCCACACGGATGATCAGGGCTCCCAACGTATCGACATCGTTTTCATCCAGCCTCACCACATACCAGCCGAATCCAATCTCGGTCCAGTTCCCATCGGATACAGCGGCAAAGTCATTCTCCCCATACTTCTTCAACCAGATGGTCGGGGAGGTAACTCCTTCCACCCCCTCCTTGCTGGTGTCCGCGATGAAGATGTCGACGAACGATTCGCCGGCATCGTAGTGCAGGTAAGCGATAGGCCAGCTCAGGATGGAGTTGGCGTAGTCATCCGGCTGGTTGTTCAGGATGATCAGATCCCCTGTCTCTTGCAGGAGATGATCACCTGTCTCTTGCAGCAAATGACCTGTCGTTGCCATGCTACTCTCCGATCCTTACCATCGCAAACTGCCCATTCTGAAGCAGGAACCCATGTCCTGCTGTCCCCGGCGTCAGACGTAGACGCCAGTCCCCGGCCGTGCCTGCGGATACCAGACCGCACAGGCTGGCCGATCCTACGTCACCCCCGGTACCCAGCTTCCGTCGTCCCGTCAGCTTCGAGACCCCGTCCAGCTGTAGCTCGTAGGTCCAGTCGGAGCTGTTCGTCCCCGAGAAGGACAGCTGGATCGTGACCCAGAAGAGACCCGACGTAGAGGCGGTCAGGATACCCGTGGTGGTGTTGCCCGTGAAGCCGCTGGTCGGCCCCAGGTTGTCAAACTGCTGGAGCGTGGTCGGCGTGGCCGGGGCGGCGGTCTGCGTCCCCGCGGCGTTCGCCGTCACATCCAACTGCCCGTAGAGGAAGGCTCCGTCCATGATCTCGGAGCGCATCTTCGACAGGGTGATGCCCTTGTCAGCCGGCGTAGACGCAGGTGTACCTATCACCCTCACGTAGTCCGTCTCGGCCAGGGTAGCCGTGCTCGTCTTGCTCGTCACCAGAATGGTCTGGAGCGCCGACAGCGTACACGCCTTGTCCAGCGGCGTCCCACTCGGGTCGTCGATGAGGCGCACCCAGTCGCCGGCTACCGGTGTCACGCTGGCTGCGTTCGCCGCCATCGACGCCTGGAGGTTGTCCATCGTCAGCTTCTTCGTGACAGGCACCCCAGCCGGGTCGTCGACCACCGGCAGTACATCCGCAGCGGCCATGAGTGTCAGCTCCGTAAGAGCCGTGATCTTCGCGTCAGCCATCGTCCTTTGCTCTCTCCACCAGGAACTTTACCCCTGTCTTCGTCTCGACCATGTCGGTCTTGAGCTGCTCCACATCCGTTTCCACCTTCTCGAAGCGTTCCTTGAACTCAGAGAAGGCATCCTTCTGCACGAAGGTCTCCATCGCCCGGGTCTCCAGATGCTGCTCCGTGCCCTGGAGACGGGCCGTTAGCGCCCAAGCTGCCGTGACGCACGCTATCACCAGTGCGGCTACTTGGGGGAGAGACAGCTTGAAGCGGTTCATGTCTACCCCTTCCGCAAGCCCACGAAAGCTGCGAACACATCCTTCACAATCTTCAGGGCATCGTCGTCTCCCTTCCACGGCGTCTTCTGAACTACCGTGTTGGCGACAGTGAAGATGAATGGAACACGGATGTAGGGATCATCCGCAAACCACTGGTAGATTCCACTGAAGAACTCCATCTCAGCCTCCTATTCCGTCCGGATTCCGTAGCGGCTCCGGATCTTCACATCGAAGGTTTTCCGGATGAAGTCGATGGTGTCCGTCACTACCTTCCCCATCGCCTTCGTCTCCGGCCGACCCGTCTCTCGGATCAGCTCCTCTTCCACCGGGTCCAGCCGGTAAAGGAGATCCTCCACCTCCTTCAGCTCTGCCGGCGACCACTTCCTCTTTCGTGCCATCGTGCTCTCCTGATGTTATCGTCCCTGAACCGCTCGGGACTTGGTGATCCAGGCCGGCTCCGGACGCTTCACGTAGTCGAGCGGAGCCTCCTTGATGTCGGGCACCATGCCCCCGCAGTCGCTGTCGGTCTTGAACCGAACCCCCACATCCTTCTTCAGCTCGGTGCATTCAGCGGCCAGGGAGTCACGCATCGTGACCCAGTTGGCGATCTCCAGCTCTCGCTGGTCGTACTTACTCTGCTCCATCTCATCCCAGTCCTTGACCGGGATCTCCTCGAAGGCGATCAGCAGCGAGTCCGGATCGAGGTAGCCCAGGTCGTGGGCCATCTTCTCCAAGATCTTGTAGGCTCGGTGCGTGGCCTTGAAGGTCCGGATACCCGCGTGAGCATTCTCCTCCTGCGTCACGTAGGGATGGATCTGATCGACGGCCAGCTCCTCGGGGTAGACGGCTACGTTCGCGGTGATTGCGGCCTTGTTTCCGGCTCCGTCCTGTCCCCAGATCTCGAGGTCTCCGGCTCCGATACTCTCTCCCCAGAGGGCCGGCCCATTTGACGTAGGAGACGTGCCCTCCGAGAATACGATGCATAGATCGCCTCCAAGATCTCCCCCTGTGCCCAATCGGATGTTATCATCGGCCCAAATATCTCCCTGGTGTCGAGTGCCTCCCACGAACTGCGTGCCCCCGTAGACGGTCAGGAGGGAGTCACCGCGGTTCTGGTTCTGGAAGTCCCAGTCGTAGTTGACACCGCTGCCGTGGTCCTCGTCGTTGATGCTCACGGTGGCGTTGTCCGAGATCCACATCACGGTCTGTCGAGCGTTGTCGCCCTCGTCCTTGATCTGCCAGCCCCAGCCGGCTCCCGTGTTCGGAGAGGTTCCGTTCTGCTGGACGAACTGAGCGGCTACGATGGTGTCCCCGTTGGTGGAGCCCTTCGCGTAGTAGAGGTTCCAGAAGTTCTCCGAGTTCACGCCGGCATCGAAGTAGTAGCGCATCCCCACGGTCTCCCCCTGGTTCCGCTGGCTGGCTCCGATCAGCACATCCCCACCGGAGATCTCGAAGTCGTAGGACGGGTTGCGGACCCCCATGCCGATGCGGGAGTTCTCCCCGTCGAGGGCGATGAAGTCCTTCCCGTCTGAGTTCCAGTTGTCCGGAGCCCCCAGGATGAGCCAGTAAGCGGCTGAGACCGATCCGTTCCCCGATCCATGTACGTACATGGTGTCGATGGTATCGTTGATGTAGCGAATATGACCGGCTGCGTTGTTCTGCTTGACCACCGAAGGCGTGCTGGCATCCGACCAGCTGGCTCCCACCGACACGCTCTCGAAGACCGAGACCGCGTCCTTCGCGTTCAGATACTCGTTGACAATCAGGGTGTCCGTGGTGTCGTTGTTTGCCATCCCGCCACCCCCGTGGGAGTGCAGGGTAGTAGCGCCTGCGCCCGTCAGCTCCGACAGGTTCGCCGCCGTGACGTTGACCGAGATGCCATCGAGTGCGCTATTCGCCTCGCTAAAGGTGGCGCTCAGGGTCGTGCCGGCTGCGTCCTTGTAGGATTGCGCTGAGACGCCCCCAGAGAAGCTCTGGAGCACGTAGATGTATCGGGTGGTCAGATCCAGGGAGTCGCGCATCACGGTCCCTGTGGCACCTCCTACGAAGGTTCCGTTGATGGTGACGTTGTTCATCCACACGTCCTCAGCGGTCAGACTGTCGATGCCTGCGCTGTCGAAGTGGGCATGGCTCACCTCGGAGTGCTTCCCCTGCTCCACCTTCACCGTGTCGTAGCGCCCCGTAGCGTCCTTGTAGCCACTCACCGCCTCCACCCACTCGGGTCCGTTGACCCACAGCTGGGCCACAGCGATGAGCACCAGCAGGATCAGTCCATCCTTCATTCTCATTAGAGCACCTCATCTGCGATGGAGTAGGGAACGATGAACCCCGGGAAGCAGAACTGAATGCGCCCCGTGGAGGCGTCCACCTTACTCACGTAACCGATGCACTGGCATCGGGCCGGCAGCGCCGGCTGGTCCAGGGTGTAGCCACCGGCCGTGGTGTTCAACCACACCGGAGCCATGAGCGTGTAGCTGCTCGTGTCGATACCCGTGATCTCGTGGTACTGCGCCATGTTGCCGGCGTTCGAGGTGGTGATGTCCTCCGTCAAGATCCCGAAGGCGAACCGAGAGGCTCCCGCCGTGGTGGCCGCAAACGCCTTGGTCACTTCCGGATACTCATCCGTTCCGTCGTCGTGGAAGGACGAGTGGAAGACGATGTCCTCCTCGTTGAGGGTCGAGCCCGTGTCGTTGTAGACGCGGATGTTGCCCCCCTTCAGCCCGTTGTGAGCACGGATGTTTGACCAGCGGATACCGTTCGCCTGAAGGTTCAGGTAGTCCAGCTTGGTCGTGTTCAGCAAGGTCTTGATCTGGTTCAGCGGGACAGAGACATGCCGCCAGTCGTGCGGCTGACCGTTGGCCCCGTTGAAGGTAAGCGTCAGTGCAGGCATTATCGTCTGTCCTCCAGAGTTCCGAGAAGCGTCCAGTCTCCTAACTGGAACCCTCCTTCGAGGTTGCCGTTGTCATACAACTCGATGGAGAACTTCTTGCCGATCACCTGAAACTGCGCCCTGCGTATCGAGAATCCTGTTCCCGACCAGAGCCCTCCATCTCCCCACGTCCCATCTGCTACCGCTGCCGACCAGATGCTCTGGGCTGGCAGCTCTATCGTAGCGTCGATCCCATTTCCGCTCTCCGGAATGATCGCTACATACAGCTCGGATGCCTCCGTCTGCCGCGTCCGCGTATACATGGTGCGACAGACCTTGGTGTTGACTCGAATGCCGTCCTCTGCTCCGTCGTAGCCGTCCCTGCGCACCTCGAAGCTGATCGGATACTCTACCCCGCCGATCATGTCCGTGGACCGCTTGCGGCTGTCCATCTCGTAGATCATTCCGTTCGCTCCGCACAGGCAGCGGGTGCGCCCCGTGGTCGTGGGGAACCCCGAGATGGTCGAGATACGTGCCGTGGACAGGGTCCGCAGCGGGAGCCAGTTGCCGAAGTTGTCGCGGATGCGCCACATGGGAGCCATGCTCCCTGGGTCCGCGGCGTACTGCAGACAGCTGGACAGGTTCGCTGCCAAGCATATGTCCGGTGCGGCGTCCGATCCGACCTGATCGGTGCATTCCTGGCTCCGGACTGAGAAGCGGATCTCGTCGAACTCAGGCACGAAGCAGGCCGTCACATCGTCGTAGCTGGCCGGGTCGAAGTCAGGCATCCCCTCGTAGGCTTCTCCCTCCACGGCGAAGTGAACTGGAAACCAGAGGTTGAACATACGGGGTGTGCCGCTCTGGAACTGCGCTACCATCGCGGGTCCGTCCCGCGTCCAGAAGATGCAGGCATTCGTGGTACGATCGCCCTTGATCGCAGGGATATCGACCACAGATCTAAACGATGCCGGTCCCATGAGAGTGGAAACATCGTCCCAGTCCCAGTCTCTCGGGGAGGCCGTTCCGAGGTAGTAGGACCGGCACCACCTCTCGCCCCCGACGATCAGAAAGCTGCCGCAGAGCCCCATGCCTCCGACCTCATCCCCGTGGACGTTCGCCACGTCCACCACATTCTTGCCCTGGAACGTGCTGCTGTCGCGCACGTCGCTGGGGAAGAACTGGTTCGGATAGGTCGAGTCGCCTGCGACGATCAGCCGGTTGGCATACACTCGTCCGAAGCGTGCCGCGTCTCCATACGTAGCACCTCCGGCATTCGAGACAGTGCGCGAATGATTCATCTTGATCATCTGCGAACCGTCCATGATATGCAGCTGGTTGGCGAACATGGTCGCATACGGACGACGCTGCCCGAGGGTCGTAGCGCCCGTCACCAGATCCAACGTCAGAGAAGCCGTGTTGTACCATCGGAGCTTGTAGTCCGATCCACTGGTCCCTGTTACGGCGGTCAGGATCTGCGTGCCGTTTGCGAAGTGGGCATCGAAGATCTCCCAGATGTCCTCGTTCACGTTCGTGGCGAGGATCGGCCGGATACCTTCGTCCTTGGTGAGGGCTCCGAAATTCTTCCAGTTCATGTTTCGGACGAGTCGGTACTTCTTCTGCGTCTCGATGGTATCCTGTCGAATACCCTCCAGAAGCGAAGCCTCATCCCACTGGAACTGAACCCCCTGTGGCGTCTTCTGCAACATTAGAAGTCTCCGTCGTCCATCTCGGTATGATCGAAGTCGGCCACCTGTCGCTCCTGCGCCCAGGCGATGAGATCCTCCTCCATCTCCTTCCGGATGTTGGTCAGATCCCGCAGCCTATCCTTGTTCTTGATCGCGCCATCCATCGCGGCACGAACCACCACCAGCTGGTGAAAGCTGTCGATGACCGGACACATGATGCAGAACTCAGAGTCGGTGGCCGGCGTCGAGCCCCAGCTGTTGTCTGCGATGCTGATCTGGCGGGTAGATCCCCCCGTGTAGTCGGTGATCTCGTAGTATTCCCCGATGTTGGTGCCGCTCCAGATGAGCACCTCCATGTTGTTGTAGAAGTCGTCCCGGGGGTCGATGATGCCGTAGTCCGTGGTGTAGTTGGGATCGCCGGAGAAGAGGGTCAACGTCTGCGAACCCCCACCGGTAGCGAAGCCCTGCGCCATGCTGCCGAACGTCGGTAGATACCATGCCTTGAAGGTGTCGGCGGCGGTCGGTGTCGGCATGATACGCAGCTTGTTGCGCTGCCATGTGAAGTGCGTGTCGCGGACCAGGGAGATCAAGCCTGGGGCATCGAACGAGAGCTTCTGCACCATGTCCGCTGGCGCTACCTCCCAGTAATCGTCTACGTCCTCGGTGAAGATGATGCGTCCTCCCCGGGCGTTGAGCGGCATGTCGTAGAGCGCCGTCCCTGAGACGATGTTCAGGGTGTGGGACTGGATGTAGTAGCTGGTGTTCAGACGGTTGATGGTGCGGACGATCTCGCTCTGCGCGTTGTAGAGCTTGTGCCACACCTCATCGCCACTCACCCAGCTGTCTGGGTCCAGATCGAGGTAGCCGCGATACTCGTCGTACATCTGCTTGGGCGTCATATCTCATCCTCGTCGTAGGGCCGCTCTGCCTGGACCGGCATGTCTTCCTTGGGAACGTTCAGCGCCCCCATCTCCGGATCTTCGAAGCCACCCCTCGGTGTCATGTCCTTCGCCATGTCGTAGGCTTCCTCTCGCTGGGCCTTGCGAATGGCTTTCTGGGCGCGGATCTGAGACTGCTCGATCTCGTTCAGTACCTGCTTCTGTCCGCGATTCCAGTGGTCGGCCGCTTTGAGCTGCTCCAGGGTGCGATCATCCAGCGGCCGGTAGGTCTGGTCGTCGTTCTGGACGACCATGATCTGCACATCCTGCTCATACAGGTGATTCAATCTGGGTATGCGCCGATGGACGACCCACCGCTCTCGGATCGGACACCATTTCACTCCCAGCTTCACGTCGTGCTGCTTCAGTTTCTTCAGAAAAAACCAGTCCGGGATATACATCGAGATCTCCTATGGGTTCGTTCTCAACTCCGTTCAGCATGTTCAGGAAACGATTGCCGGCCCACTCAAGGTCCAGCGTCTGAACCATATGCTGCGCATATTGAGAAACCTTACTGTAGGCCACCGGATCTGCGATCCAGGCCAGCTTCTCTCGAATGCCCATCAAGTCTCCCACCGGCACCGTCAGGTGCGGGAAGAGATACTTCATCCCCCAGCAACAGTCGTAGCCTACGCAGGGGACACCTAACGCCGCGGCCTCGGCCGATACCCGGCTGAACACCGAGTGGCGGTAGGCTTCGAATACGGCCCATCTGAGGGCCATGAAGCGAACGTGCTCGTCGCCGGAGCAGATCGGCAACACCTCGTCGTAGTAGAGACGGGTGAGGGCGACGAAGTTGGAGCTGGTCTCCTCTCCTTCCCAGCCCGACAGGTAGGTCTCGGGATACTCCCGGGCCACCCAGTAGGGCGTGGACCAGTCTCCGTCGCGGTGCGTGGAGATCAGCAGTCCGAACCGCGCGGCTTCCTGCACCTGAATCTGCTTGATCAGGTCCACCGGCACCGGGTGCGGTAACAGATGCACCGGGCGTCCGGTCAGGTGGTGCAGCAGCTGTGCGCTGCGGGGCTCGACGGCGATGATGTGGTCGGCCAGAGCCAGATTGTCCATCACCAGCTCCAGATCCTGCCCCAGGTTGTTCCACGTCTCGACCGAGTAGTCGATCTGCGCCACGACCTGTACATGATCCGGCTTCTCGTTGTGGATGCGGCGAACCGCATTCATCGTAGCGCCGGCCAGCTGCACATGCACGCAGTCCAGCTCCGCGTAGTCCAGCTGCTTGTAGGTCTGCATGTCGCCCTGGAAGACCCGCTGCCAGTTCCAGAAGCCCGTCTTGAGGGCCTCGGTCTCCATGCTCGACATGGCGGCTCGACAGTCGTCGAGGTGCATCCCCACCTGCGTGTAGCGGAGGGCAATCTCCTCCTTCACGCAGATCAGCAGAGAGACGCGCCCTGCCAGCGCGGTGTGCTTATTCCGAACTCGACCCGTCACTTCCTCCACCAGCCGGCGAAAGCCGTCCTGGGAGTATTCGTGGATCTGATCCGGATCGTCGCCCAGACGGTTCGATACCGGTGCGGTCAGCACCAGGGAACCGCCGTCCTTGACCAGGGCCCAGAGAACCTCCAGGGCCTTCTTCGGGTCTCGCACCTGCGGAATCAGGTTGTGCGCGATGACCGTGTCGTAGCTGCCCTTCCGTCCACCCAGCTGCTCGACCGGGGACTGGAAGAACTTGTCCTTGAACTGTCCTGCGATGTGCTGCTTGGCGTGCTTGATCGCCTTCTCGGAGATGTCGCACGCGCAGATGTCGCGCCCTCCGGAGAGGAGAGCGATGGTGAGATGTCCGGCTCCGCATCCCACCTCGATCATTTTCCCATCCACTTCCTTCAGACGTGCGTGCAGCTGCGTTTCCACCGGGTCCAGCTGGAGTTGTCCTCCGGCCGGAATGGGCTGGAGCCCGTGCTCGGAGCGCAAGCGGTCGAAGCTCTCCTCGAAGTGCTTCTTCCACCGCTTCGCATCTGCGTACTGCCAGTCTTCCTTCCAACTCATCTTCGGCCTCCTTCAGATGGGTTTACGAGTTCACAGCCGCCAGGGCCGTGAAGTTGGTGTGAGTCCGCTCGTTCTCGTTGATGCAGAGGAGCGGGATGTAGTCGATCTCCAGTCCGATGACGGCCACCTCGTTCGCGGAGAAGTTGGTGAGCGGGGTCGGCTTGATGGCCCACGCCATCCCACCCTGTCGGGCGGTGAAGTCGAACGTGTTCTTGTTGATGATCCCTCGAGCGGTGCTGAGAGCCAGCTTCTTGGCGGCGGTGGTCCCCATCGTGATGGACGCGATGGCGGTGTCCAGGGCCGTGGCCGGCGTGGCGATGGTCTCCCCTCGGTCGAACTGGTTGTAGAGCACGCCCAGCGTCACGGCGTCTGCGGTGCTGTTGGCACCCGCCGAGTTGACACTGAAATGCACGCGCACTCCGATCTCCTCCCGGGGATCGGCATGACGCGGGGTGAAGTAATCCCAGGTGCACATGAGATCGTTCGCTGCGCCCACGTTCATCGTCACCAGTCCGTCCACCCCGTTCAGCTCGACGATGTCGGGCGCACCCGCACCGGTCCCCTTGATCACAGCGCCTGTGGTGGCACCGATCACGATTCCCGTGCAGAAGGTGTTGGCGGGGATGAAATGAGACTGTCGCATGTAGTCGATGTTGCGATCTCTGATCATGGTTCTGCTCCCTCCAAGAGCCACAGTTTACCCCTGCCGGGGGCGGTGAGCCCCGGCAGGATACTAAGAGTTAGGTGTCTCGGGAATAACCATACTCCCCAGACAAGGTGATGGAGACGGTGGCCGCGGTCTGGAACTTGATCGTGGTGCCCGAGGGCCCCAGGATGTCGTGCGGCAAGATCCAGTTCTCGCCCTTGTTGACGAAATACGGGCCACCGATGGTGGTTCCTCCGTAGAGGATGGTGAGCTTGCAGTAGGTCGGCACGGAGACGCACAGCTTGGTAATGACCCCATACTGACTGGCTACTGCGGGTACCAGCGACTGCGCCGTCTTCGACGTAGACGCCGTGATGGCGTAGCAAAACTGCGTGTTACCACCGGTCGGCGTGCGCGGTCGCCGGGTCTGCGTGTAGCTGGCAAGAGCCATGCGTTACCTCCAGACAGAAGTTTGAAAGAGGAGGGGTTATCCACCCCTCCCCCCTCTGGTCTGGGCGACCGGTTAGTAGTTGATGTCGCGGATCACGACGTTGTTCGCCGGATCGAGACACCCCAGCTGCGCGTAGTAGAACAGCGTGGCGTCATACTTGGCGTAGCCGGTGACGCGGTGCAGGATGGAGCCGTCCGTGTCGTCGAAGTCCCAGTCGGCCAGCTCGTAGATGGCGAACGTATCCATATCGAGGAAGAACAGCTGCCTCAGATAGTTCGAGTCATCCACGGGGCAGTCGCGGTCCCAGACGATGGGAATGCCGCTCCACTCCAGGTACTTGAAACCTCCCGCCAGGGTCATGCTGGGCGTGTAGCGCCGATCCGGAGTCATCAGCTGCCCGATCTTCCTCCAGACAGTCGGGTCGGTGATACCGAGACTCAGCTCGGCCTCCGAATTGCTCTGGGCGTCCAGCACCGCCTGATCCAACAGATCCTCGTCGATGTCGCGCCCCGTTCCGGAGTTGGCGAGAATCTGACCCGCCCACTCGGGGTAGGTCGACCGGGAGATGTTGAACAGCGTGGTGACGTAGGTCGTGCTGTCGATGATGCCCATGAGGCCCATCATCTCCAGGGTCTGACCTGCGCTGGTGCCGTGCGCTCCATCGCGGAACACGTAGTCCGCAGCCGCACCGGCTCCTACCGCGCTGGTGGTGTTCACGGTGTTACCGCTGACCGAGGTGACGGTGCCCCCGTCCACCTGCAAGGTGGTCGAGACGAGACCGGCCTTCGAGTCGATGAGCATGTTCGCCTTGACCCGGTGGCCGCGCTGCATGGTGGTCGTGGTCCCGTTGGTGGACGAGATCACTCCCAGCACACCAGCACCGTAACTGAACAGCTGGCGGTTCACATCGTTCTTCAGATCCCTCCGGATGCCGTCCATCTCGGAGCCCACGACGCGGATGAAAGCCCCGCGGTCGTTCCGGCTGGCGCGGATGGTCGGGTGCGTCAGCTGGATGGTTCCGTAGTTGAACTTGTAGTTGATCCGGACCTCGACGTAACGCTGGTGCTGCGCGGTCGGCAGCGCCCCACCGTCGCCACGGGCACCCAGTGCCTGCGAGGGACGGATGTTGACCGGCACGACGGCCCTACGGCCGCTGGCATCGGTCTTGCTGGCGTCCCTCCGGAGGTGAGTCATCAGGACGCGGTTGGTGTTGATGGTGCTCTGCAACCGAGGAAGGTAGAACTCCTTCAGGGCTGCATCGAAATTACTCAGAGTCTGAGCCATTGCTCTTATCTCCTACGAGCGGCTCTCCTCTTGACAGGGCGACTTCCGTTGAACTTGTCCGCTGCTCCCATGAAATTACTCACGAGGCGCGTGAAGGCATCTCCGTGAAAATCCATGTCCGGATTGCTGGACTCGCGGATCTTCTGCCGGATGCTTTCGCGGCCGGTCCCTTCGTTCTTCCCCGTCTTGACGGGAGCCTCTCTCTCCATATCCTCCTCTTTCTCGTCGAGGACTTCGTCTTCCCGCACGGCCTGGGTCTTGCGCGTCGAACCCACGATCTCCCGCATGAGCGAGGGAATGTGGTTGATGCGGAAATCCTGGCCGTATTTCTCCCAGCCACGTCCTATCACAGTGCTCCGGAGGTTCGCTCTCTCTTCGGAATCCGAGATCTTGAGTCGATCCATGAGACCGTTGATGGAGCTGTTGAACTCGGTGCGCTGCTGCACGGACTCGGACGCCGTGATCTTACCGCCCAACTGCTGGATCGCTTGGCTCAACTGGTTGATCTGAGGACCGTAGACCTCATCTCCAACCATCTTGAACATCGCGGCCATGTTGTCGAGCGTGGCGTCGTCGGCCTTCGGTGCGAGTTGCTTCAGCCTCTCCCGTAGAGGAGGTTGATTGGTTTCGGTTTCCCCACCCTGGCTCGTCATCCCCTTCAGAGCTTCCTGCTGCATCTGAATGATCTGCAAAGCCTGGGCAAGCTGGTTATCCGGTCCCGGTTTGGAGTCGGAGTCGGCTTCAGAATCTATGTCTCCCCATATATCCTGATCGTCCTTGTCGTCGCCGTCATCGGTTGCTGCATCCTGGGCCTGATCCTCTGGTGAGCGATCTTCGTCCTCATCGAAGCCGTTGGCTTCCTCGAAGATCTCCTCGAATACCTCGTCCGGAATCTCGTCGGGCACGAAATCGTCCCCGTCGTCCTCCTTGAAGTAATCCATCGGGTTCTTCCCGGGATCATTCTCCATGTCTCTTCCACCCTGCACGGTATGCCCGTCGCCAGGGCCCTCTTCACGAGGAATCTGCATGGGAATCCTCCATCTGTTAGGTTATTGAAATTTAATGAGTTATGCCTTTCATCCTGTGGGGACCGGCTGGCCCGTTGCGCCCGTTGCGCGAACGTCCTCTGCCACGGCATCCCCCGTGCCCTTGGTGGCCTGAGCTGCGGCCATCGCCTCCTGCTGGCGTTGCATCTGCATCTGCTGATACATCAGAGCACGCTGCATGATCGCCTGCTGGTTCGCAGCCGGCAGCGCCTCAAATTCACTGGTGAGCACAAACTCACGCAGCACACTGAAGAAGATCCCTGGCTCCTCCAGGGGGTTCGGCTCCGGCAGGGTCTTGCCGGCCTTGAGCTTCTCCAGATCCCTCCGCGCCTTGTCGGCGTCGAGCTGATACTCGAACTCGAATCCCTCGATCTCCAGCTTCTCCAACAGCCTACCACGGATCTCGGGTCGGGTGATATCCCCCAGCAGCCCCTGAGCTGCGGCCTGCATGAGGGTCTGCCGCTTCGCGGCCTGACCGTGAGCCATGCCGATGCTCACCTTGATGGTCATGTCCTTCGTGCCGAACAGGTCAGCCCTCGAGTAGTAGAAGGCTTCCAGCATCTTATTCTTCCCGATGCACTTCACCAGCCGGCTCTCAGCCCAGTGCTTGTCGCACAGCTTCAGCTTGCGGTGCTCGTGCTCGGCCAGCCCCGCTCTCCAGAGCTTGACCATCGGCAGGAAGCGTCTAAGTGCCTGTTCCTGCAAGGCTTCAATCGCTGCGCCCGTCTCGGGCCCTGGAGGAATGTCTCCTCCCAGCACTTCCTTATCACCACCCACATCCTCCAGAGCCACAATGCTTGCCTCGCGCTCGTTGATTACCTGCGCGGGGACCGGAACCCCAGGTAGGCGCTCAGGCTTGTATCCCATCGAGGTGCGTGGCGACCATCGGACCACCAGCCCCTGTCTACCCGAAGTCTTCGTTACGCCTGAACCGTCTGGAACCAGCCACTGATTACTCACCATCTGCTTGCGATTCTGGATCACATGGCTGTCGATGCTGTTGATCCGCTTCTGAATGGGGATCAACGGGGTGAACAGGCTCCCGCCCCAGAACTGACCGGGCAGTTCTCGATACTTGATCATCGAGTAGCCCAGATCGTTGGGATCGGTGCTGTCCAGCGGACCAGAGTGGAGCAGCACGCCGTTCGCTACGATCTTGAACATGCCCTTCGGCCACCGTCTGTCGCCCACGGTGCGGAAGAACTTCATGATCACGCGGTGACGCTGCTTCTCTAACTGGTCTGAAAAATAGGTGCTTAGGGTATTCGCATTCGCTCCACCCCAATTCTCGTAGTCCAGATCCTCTGCGACACACTTGCCGGCCTTGCTGCCGAAGATGTCGCGGACCTTCTCGATGTCCCACGGGTCAATCTCGATCACCGTGCGAACATCCTCCATCTTGCGTGCCGGCCCGGGGAAGAAGTTCAAGGGGCTCACCACCGACTCGATGATGTTGCCCATCCGGACCTCACGATACTTCTTGCGTCCCTTGTCGTCGAGCACCGGCTCGGAGACCATCTCCTTGATCGGCATCCCCTGGTTGTCCAGGGCGAAGACCTCCTCCTCCTGCATCTGTCCCTGACACTCCGGACAGATCCGCTCGGGAACCAGCTCAGAATACGCCTGATAACCGCACTGGGGGCACGTAACGCCCTCTGCGGTCATCTCCTTCTCATACCGGTTCATAACCGGTCTACGCACTCGCTGGCCGCTGTGAGCGTCCCAGAAGGCTCCCAGGAAGACCGTGCCAGCCGTGAGGAGCCACGAGATCGCTGGCAGATGCAGCTTGGTATCCGTCTTCAATCGCTCGAACTCGGACCAGAGGATGCGCCTTGCCACCATAGCAGCGTCCACATCGTCCAGATCCTCGGTCGCCGGCTCTACGTTCGGCCGCACATCACCGGAGAGGAAGATGTCCATGACCCGGTCGTAGGTTCTCAGCAGGTAATTGGTCGTAGGCGTGGGCTTCCAGTCCTCCCGGGCATGTCTCGTAAACCTGCGAGAATGCGGGAGATAACGAATCCACTGGTCGCCAGCTACGAAGTGAAGCGCCTCCTTGATCCGCTGCTCCAGCCCCAGGCGAGACTGCGAAGCGTAATCCCAGAAGTCCTCGACCATCGAGATCTCGTCCACTTCCTTCTTCGGACGGTCTCCCCAGTCGGTCATGGGATTATCGGAGAGCTTTCTGGAAGGTCTTGCCGGCATATCTTTCCCCCTGTGTGACGTACTTGTCTCAGTCAGGGAGAAATATGACAATAAAATTGGCACCTGTCAAGTGGGCTGACGGTGCCAAGTGGTTCAAACTACTTTGTTTGGGGCATTTACCCCATGTTACGACACGATATTTCTAAGAATACCCATCCCAGAAGTCCTCTGGAAAGGCATCGTCCACCCGAACGCTGGGCTTATCTGGTACCCTTCGTAGGGCCGGCTTTCTTTCTCGAACTGGCTCCAGTTGAACGGCCGGTTTACGCTCAGGGAGGGCCGCGAGTTCAGCATCGAGGTCCACATCTCCTTCATCATCTGTTCCTGCAAGGAAACCATCCAGAGCCGCATCATCAACGAGAGACTCGTCTTCTGGGGTTTCAAATGCATCTTCCATCTCCGCGAGTTCCTCGGGGATTGCCAACTCGGGATCATGGGTCGGCTGACGATCCTTCCACGGTGCCTCGCCAACAATCTTCCGTTTTCGCTGTCCGGAATCCATTTCAAAGTCCTCGACAGCTTCTTCCTCAGTCGTTTTCGCACCGAGATCTATCCCCTCCTTTCGGGCAATCAGCTGGGTGAGCAGCTCCACAGAGCCCTTCAGGTCGTTGATCTCGGCCTGCATCCGCTGCATATCCACGTTTACCCCCTTCTTCGGACGATTGCTCTTGTACTTGATGAACGCCTTGCGCTTCTCAGGGCTCATCTTCTTCCAGGCCCGGGATGCGCGGATCGGGTCGCCCCACTCGAACTCAGGTCCGAAGTGCTCAACACCCCCGATCACGATGGCTCCTACGCCACCGTCGTCCTCACCGGCCTTGCCGATACCGGTATAATAGCCGTCAACTTCTGAATCGGGATCAACTCGGGGCATCGGACCCCTCCACGTCGTCGACACTGGACGTTTGCCGCTCTGCCTCCTCCAGGGCTTCCACGTAGTCCAGGTCCGAGGCACCTGCCATATCCTCATAGTATTCCCTCACTGGGTCTCGAAGCCCTTCCTGTGGGGGCTCTTGTGCCCCCATGATGATCGGCGGCTGCTTGGCCAGCTCGTAGAAGTGTGCCAGGATGGCCGCACGCTCTCTCATGTCCTCCCGCGCTCTCCAGGCAGATGCCCAGACTTGAAGCGCGTAGAGTGTGATAAACATGAGTACTATGAGTACCATCATCCATATATTCACCACATTCCCTCCATGTCGTCGAGGTTGTCAAATTCCGTGACCCACTCCTCTGGGCCGGCTTCCTTCTGCTTCTCCCGGGTCCGCTCGATCAGCTTCTCGACCAGGGGCTTCTCCTCCTCCCACTCATCCCCCACATCGGTCTCGTCGTGGGGCACCTTCTGCCCATCGGCGTAAGGACGCAGGCCCTCCTTCGCGTTCAGCTCCATCGTGAGCTGCACCACCTCGATCATCTCGACCGTGATGAGGAAAGCCATGACGAGGTCGTCGTGCCCTCCCAGCGGAGCCTGGAACTTGCCGTTCCTCAGCTGGAAGATCTCCATCTGCCCCAGGAGCAGGCTGGACTTGACGATGACAGAGCCATCCTCGCACCAGTTGCGCCCCTTGGAAATCAGCTCGGCACGACGCCGGCTGCTCATGTTGATACCCAGCTTGGGCAGCTGCTGCTGGTATCCCTCTCCCTTGTCCTCGGCCAGGAAGTAGAGGTTCGTGTAGCCCAGCTCCAAGAGCTTGGCGTTCGCTCCCCCGTCCTTGTTATTCTCGATGGCGACCAGGGCCGGTGTGCATACCTCGATCCCGTCCTTGATCACCCGGTGCGAATAGTAGGTACCCACCAGCCACGCGATCTCAGCCAGATCGAAGGGGTGGATCGTTCCTTCCACCTCCATCACCTGCCGGCCGGTCTCCACGCAGAATACCTCGATGGCGGCTGCATCGCCGTGCAGCAAGCCCTCTGAGGGGTCGATACCGATGGCGTAGTGGAATCCCCGCTTCGGGCCTTCCCACAGCCGCATCTTGTATTCGCAGATCCGCTTCTTGGCCGTGAGCAGCTCGATGAGCTTGCCCTGGTCCATCAGCAGATGATCTTTCGGATCAGCTACCTGGAGCAGGCCCTGTCCCGAGACAATACTCATAATCGTCTACCCAGTCCCTCTCGGTTTCATCCAGTCCGGATTCCGGATCGGCTTCGTCTTCCATGAGGCTACTATCGCCCGGTCGATGTCCAACAACGTCACACACGAGTTCGATGAGGCCAATCGGCCTTCCAGCCCGATTATACCGCTCGATGATCGCCTCATACTGGGCGGGTGTGAGCGGGACTTCCATATCCTTGAAAGCCTCGATAGCAGCGTCGAGATCTTCCCGGGTGAGGTCACGGCTACAGCCGCGCCAGTTGCGCCCCCAAGGAGATGGGTTAGGAACCTTCGTCTGTTCATCCGACATATCCCTTCCTCGCTTTCTTCTCCAGCTCACTGGTGAAGTAATCGAAATAGTGCATGGCCGCGCCCCAGGCCCTCTGCTGGTGCTCGAACAGCCGGAACGTCTCCATGTCCTCCATCGTCCAGAACATGGTCATGGACCCGTCGTGCGGGATGACCTTGATGCCGGCGACGATGCAGCCGAAGTAGGTGTGATGCTTATCCTCCGGAAACAACTCTCTCGGGAGCACCAGGGCCACCACGTCCTCTTCCGCGTTCGCCAACAGGTCCAGGCAATGCTGCACGAATCCAGTCGGGTTCATCTCGTCTCTCCTCGTTCGTAGAGGTTGCGCTGAAGCTCTGGGTCCAGATGGACGGTGTCGAGCTTCAACTTGAGTTTGCGGATCTCTTCTTGCTGGGCAGCAAGTTGTCCCCGCAAGTGGGTGATCTCCTCCACCACCGCTTCCCATTCCTGCCGGTTCAGTTGCCGGGGTGAGCCGAACGGCAGGTGAGGCTTCCTGTCCGACATCCACTTCGGGATCATCGGGTCTTCGCCATGTAGAGCCGCATCGCTGCGGCCAGCTTGCCCCAGTAGTCCAACGGGCCCTTCTTCTCGATCACATCGGCAATCTCGTCGAAGCACTCGTAGGGCGTGCGTCCGGAGAGCCGGACTTCCTGTATCCATTGCCAGAAGTGTTCGTGCATCTGGATTCCCGGCACTTCCTTTTCCAGATTCTTCATGGCGTTTGAGGCGCGTTTGTGGATCACGATGGGATCACCGGTCCAGCAGATCCAGTTGAATCGACGGGCAATCCGTTGCAGGATCACGCCGCACCATATGTCGTCGAACCGGTCGAAGGGCTGGCCGCGTCCCTGGAGCCCGAAGTACATGAGCGGGGCAATCTTCTTCTTGAACGCCAGATTCATGCCGCACATCGGGAAGTAGCAGCCGTAGAGCGCCATCTGCTTGTACTTGGTGTTCGGAGCCAGTCCTCCGGTCCCTCGCCCCTTCGCCAGCTGCTGCATGGCATCCCAGTCGGCCACGTTCGACCAGAGCCCGTGAGACAGAACCGTCTCCATCGACTGCGTGGTCCCCAGGTAGGGATACCCCCGGGTAGGCGTACCCTCCAGCGTCTCAGCCCACATGGGCACTGAGTGAATCTTGCTCAGATTCTCCATGTGCTTCTCCACCCAGCCGGGTTGCAGCTCCACGTCGTCGTCGCAGGTGAAGATGATGTCCGCGCCGTGGTGCACCGCCATCATGAATCCGAAGGAGCGGCAGGCTGAGGAGCCCCGCGACCAGATCCACGAATCGGGGCACGCATCCATGTCCCGGTGATCGTAGACCTGCATCTTCCCCTGGTAGTCCCACATCCAGGGTGCGGTGATCTTCGGAGCTTCGGGCCCGTCCCAGACGAGGATCAGCTCATCGAAATTTGTCACCTCGCCGGCTGACTTGGTCAGGAAGGTCTCGACCTCTTCCCGGCGAATCGTCGGAATTACCAGCGTCTTCTTCATCGACCGTCTCCGCGGTGAATGCCTTGGCGGCAATCTCGTTCGTTTGCAGGTTCAGGAAGTCGAACCCGAATACCGGCTTGCTGCGCAGCATGGTGGTCCCCATCAGGATCATCGCCGTCGCTACGTCGTCGTAGAACTCCTCGTCGCAGATCAGGAACTTGCCCTCGGGGCAGTCCAGCACGACCGGGTCCGTCTTGTCCTTCTGGCAGATAACGTGGAACTTCGGGTTGAAGACCCAGCGGTGGACGAAGTCGACCGGATCATCCTCGGCCTTGAGCAGCTTGGCATACCTCCATTGCCAGCGCCGGCTGATGTCCTCCGATCCGTGCATCTCGTCCATGTGGTCGGCCAGGATCTCCTCGGGATACCGGCCCAGCTCAGTGATGCGAACTCGAGTTGTCATTTGACGAACTCCCCACAGCCCTGCATCAGATCGAAGATGGGCTGGATGTGCTGCCGGTTCGGCGCGTCCTCGGGCAGCGTGTAAGGATCGTCCTGCGGCATGAACACCAGGGGCTTCAGCGGCTGTATGTCGGCCACCATCAGCAGAGAGCTGAGGTGCTGACTCAGCAGGGCTCCCAGCGCCTCCCGCACGAACAGCTCGTCCTTGTCGTCCTCCTTCGACAGCCACTTCTGCGAGAGGATGCCGACCATGTTGCCCCAGGAGAGACCGAAGTTCTCGTCGCACATGAGCCCGACCGAGATCTTCGCGTTCGTGCCCCAGAAGAAGGGCTTGTCGTTGTGCTGCTGGAACAGAACCGTGGGCACCTGGGTGGCCTGCTCGATCTTGCCCTCCATCAGCAGGCTCATGTTGGCGAACAGCTCGTTGCCCACGTAGAAGGTCGGCATGTTCGCCGCGTTCATCCGGTTGTGGATCTCGCAGTAGACCGGGGTCCGCATCACGCCGAACTGGAGCGTGAACGGCATCTGGAACCACGAGCCCAGGCGCTCTCCGATAGACCAGCTGGTCATGGGTGGATACTTGACCAGATTGAAGCGCATCAGGTTCCCGAACGGTCCCTCCCGGTCCAGGGCGAACTGGTACCGCTGGCCCACGGCCAGGGGCTCGTCAGGAAAATCGTCCAGATATCTTACACAGACATCCAGACCCACCGGCAGGATGAAGTCGTCGTTGCCGGCGTGGACGATGAAGTCATACCCGTCCTGCGCGGCCAGCTCTCCTCCCAGCGCCAGCTGCATGAAGAACTGGGAGCGATTCTGGAAAGGGTCACGCAGTTCGGGGACGTGTAGATGCCGCACGTTTACACCATCCACTGTTACGTGCTTTACTGCATCCCCGTCTTCGCTGGCGTCGATGATGTAGATGCCTCCCTCGAACTGAGCCCACTGGTAGTAGGCCAGCATTCGGTCGAGGAAGATGTGACGGTCCATGTGCGGGATAACCAGGGCTACCCGCCTGTGCGGTGCGTTACTCGATACCATAGGTCTCGGCCTCCTCGAAATTGCGAACGAACTCGACCTGTCCCTCGCCGTTCACCATCAGGTCGCCCTCGACCGGCATTTCGATGTTTCCCTGCATCGCGTTGAGCAGCTTGGCGCGGAACGCCAGCTTCACACCCATCGGCACGAACAGACCGTGGACACGCGCAGCGACCTCGTCCTCGTTCAGCCCACGGATGTAGTCTGCCTTCGCTTCAGCAGGCAAGAATGGATTGTCCAGCATGGACCAGCGGAAGAACTCGATGCCCTTCTCGTGGCGCAGCTGGTAGAGATCCTCGAAGATCCAGGGAATACCCTTCTTCTCCTCGAAGATGGGCGTCATGGTGCCCAGGAACCGGCCGGCGTAGTCCGTCAGACGCGCCTTGCACTCATCGTAGATGTCCTTGGGCTGGACTTCGTCGTGATGCACCTTGTGCAAGGGCACACCCTGGAAGGTGGCCCTCTTCTGCGTGGTGAACTTGAACCCCATGAAGGAGTTGTTCGTCCATTCGAGCACGTTGCCCTTGAAACCGCCTCCCTCCGAATAGCCGTTGGAGTCCTTCACCAGATTCCACATCACCCCATTCTGGTCCGTGCCCAGGAAATCGCGCACGATCGTTTTCTGGATGATGTTGATGCTGGTCTCCTCCGTATCCGAGACGATCCACATCTTCGCCCCGTCGTCCCCATGCACACGGAAGCGCTGCTCGAGCTTCAGGGTAATAGGGTTGAGTCCGAGGCAGTCGCAGATGTCCTCGTAGACGCCGACCGCCGTCTTTCCTGCTCGGTTGCCAGCCTGCCCCCACTTCTCTCGAACCTTCGACGACAGGAGTCCCGCCTGCGCGTACCCGGGCTCCTTCTTCGTCTTGAGCGAACCGAACGGACGCCAGTTGATAAACGGGCACAGAGCCACGTTGAGCAGCTCCTCATACCCTGCTGGATCAGCTTCCGAAAGATACTCATGCAGGTGAGGCTCCCTCTTCAGACGTGAGGCCAGATTGGCAATCTTGGGGAAGGCGCGGGTCCAGTCAGGCATCGAATTGTAGCTCCATGAGCTTTTCCTTGTACCACTCGGGCAGTCCTCGAACGATCCCCCGGGTGAGGTGGGGCTTGATGTAGCTGAACAGCATCTCCTTGATCTGCTCCTCTTCCTCTTCCAGGGTGTCCCGCTGCACTTCCTTGATCAGCGGCCCGATGTCCTTGGGGCTCTCGTCGAGCCGGCCCTCGTCCCGCAGGTGCTGGATCGCCTTGTTCCACCGACTCTCGTTCCGATACTTCTGGATGAGCACCTCGCGGATGTCAGACGGCTTCGGATTCTCCCTCCGGAAGTTGCCCTGGTTGACCTCCTTGAACGCCTCGGAGACGTGCTTCGCCATCAGGGCCTTGCCGGTCCCCTCGTCGAACATCTCATACTGCTTCACGACCACGCCCTCGATCTTCTGACCGCCCAGAACCGACTGCGTGTTCAGCAGATCCACCAGCATCTGCGTATCGCTGATCATCCCGTAGAAGAAAGACGGCACCGATTCCATCCCGATGCGCTCCGCTTCCCGGGCCAGCTCCATCGTGCCCAGGTAGTCCTCTTCCCCGATGTTCACGTCGAAGAGGATGATATTCTTCGCCGGCACGCGATCGTACGCGAGGCAGTTGTGCTTCGGCTTGCGGAGATACTCGCCCCGGTAGGTCCAGCCGGGCTTCAGGAACCCGCTGATCTCCTGCACGCGCTCCACGGCCGTGCGGAACAGATCGTCGGCCGTATCCGCGGTGAACTGCCGCTTCTTGGACCGGAACAGCAGCTCTCCGTCGAAATAGCCGAACGAGAACTGCGATCCGTCAATCTTCTCCTGCACCAGCACCGGGGCATCGAACATCCGGCGAATCGCCTTGTGGCCCAGGTTGTAAATCTTCGGGTAGCTGTGTATCATCTTGGCCTCCTGTGTTGGGGTTGACTCCCTTCAGCACCGCCTCATCCCCAGTGAAGTCGTCGAGATTGATGCCGGATACTTCGTCGAACTGCTTGGCGAGATTCTCTACCAGCCCCTCAGCCGGCGTCTCTGCGTCCCAGTCCACCTCCACCCCCGGTGGCAGACAAACGTCTACGATCTGCCTCATCTCCGTCAACCGGATCTCCAGCAGGCTGATCTGCCGCTGCATGTCCTTCATGTAGTCCAGCCACCGGTTGAACCGGTTCATCTCCATGCGGGGGTTGAAAAGCTCCCCCGACACTATGCGTGGCTCGTGGCGCACATCCATGCATCAACTCCTTCCAGATAGTGAAAGGCAGGACCACCAGAGGTTCCTGACGGTCCCGCCTCAAGAAAAGGGCGTCATTCGTCCCTAACCACCTTTCCAGGGTCTTGAATCCTTCGCCGTTCGCTCTGCCCTTGACCTCAGCCAGCAGATTACGCCACGGAAGTTCAATCTGCACGTCTCCGGAAAACGAACCGCCTGCGGCACCCGATAGTGGAACCCTTTCGGCTGAGAACCCCTCCTGACGATGCAGGTTCACTATCTCTCGCTCGATACGACCCCCCTTATCACGCGATTTGCGCCCCATGTCCCCCTCCTGTGTAAAGGTGAACTACTTGACGGCAAATGCCGTTGTTACCAGTAAAAATAGTGATTTGAGCCACAAACGTCAAGTCCATAAGTAAGAAAAAGGAGAAAAACTTTAATAAAGGGGTTGACAAGAAAGAAATCTTTACTATATTTGTCCTCAAGCCCTTCCTGTGAGCGATGGGGACTGCTGGGGGGATTTCCTTGAGAGGAGAGCGCAAAATCGAGATGAAGCAAACTCTTACCTACTCAATGGAATCTCACCAGCGGTCCCTGTCGCATTTTTATGAGAGCGCCATCATGTAACCCCTGGATATCATCCCCGTTCATTCGAGCTTGAGAATAGAATGTTCCAGGGAGTAGACATGCTTCCCACGTAAGGTTCCCGGGTGTAACAGTTACCGGGCAGCTCTCAGAAAGAGAATCTCAGGCGGGGAGATACGACCACTCGTTAAATTCGGTCGAGATCCCGGTATGGTTCCACCGGCAAATGGCCTGGCGCTGCGGACCCGTGGAGAAGAACACGTTAAACTTGGAAGGATTCAAATTCAACTCCGGAGGAGTAGAATCCTAAGAAGGGGGGGATAGCATGAAGTCCGTCAAGATCCCCGGTACCGCGGCCGGGATAAGGACAGAATGGCTGAAGATGAGCGAGACTCAGCGCAGATTGGCACTCTGTCGACAGATCGAGCTAAGACTCAGCTACTTGCCACCGGAAGCGCACGTAAAGTGGCCTGGATGGAAGGACTATCCTTTACACCGCTTGGAGATCCTCCTCGTGCAGCTCAAAGACCTGAAGGGATGGTGATATGGCCAAACACCTCATGTATTTCATCGGTGGTCCCCGAGATGGCGAGGTTGAGCAACTCAACCTCGACGACCGTGGGCACTACCGTGTTCCCATTATATATGAGAAACCCAGCTGGGTATACCGAGATGGTGAAGGGCTCCCGCCCGTAGGACAGGTATACCACTGGTACGATTACTACGAGAAGTGGGTCAAATGGAGGCGTCCTCTGTCCATCAACGAGGAATGGCTTCCATTTGACCAGATCAACGTGGACAGCATTCACTTCTACGCAGGGAGGAATGTAGATGCAGACGCGGTTAGACTTGTTGCAGAGCGACTCCTATCCAACCCGAGCCGATCTGGGATGTGGTTTCCGAACGAGGGACATTCTGGACGACACGCTGCGTGTGGATAGAAACCCTGCCTGCAATCCGGATCTGGTCTGGGATCTGAACCGAGAATGGCCTCCGGAGTGGGACGATCAGTTCTACTGGATCGAGATGAACCATGTGCTGGAACACCTGAATGACTTCTGGTTCGTCTGGAACAGCCTCTACCGGGCCCTGAAGCCGGGTGGCAAGGTGTCGATCTACACACCCCACGCTCTCAGCATCACCGCCTGGAGTGACCCAACCCACAAGCGGGGCTACACCTTACGCTCCTTCCAGTCCGACCAGCTCTGCGGCTGCAACTGTCCTCCCATGCGGATCGTGCTCCAGCGACTCATCTGGCGTCCGGAATGGCCCAAGCTCTCGAAGATACTGGACTTGGGCTTCTTCGGGGAGAAGTATCTGTCCCCCTTCCTGGGCGGCTACCACGAAATGCATGTCTGCCTACAGAAGGAGGCGTAAGTGGCGAGAAAACAAGGGCGACCGACCACCACGCAGCACAAGGAGCGCGTGACCATCCTCTCGAACTGGCACGCGACTCCCCATCAGCTCCGCGAGGATATACATGGGGCCAAGAATCTCAAGCAGCTGGCCCTGAAGCACGGTGAATTACCGAACCAAAATTGGTATAAACTCGCTGATTCTGCTGAGGTGTATCACCAGACGCTGGTCAAGACGGCCGGCGCTGCCCTGGACAAGGTGCCGGCTGTCCTGCATCGCCTCTCCGAAGATGCCGTCGAGGGCAACACCAAGGCATCCGAAGTCCTGCTGGAGTTCATCCGGAAGACGATCACCGACGAAGGATTCCTCCAGCAGCTGAAACCCGTAGCCGATGTGGGCGAGATGCTGAACCGCGTAGCCGACACGGCTGATAAGCTGGTCGATCTGGCTGACCGACTGGGCTCCGATCCTGTCATCGCCGCGGCCAAGTGGAAGGAGATGAAGGATGGCGCAGTTGACGCAGACTTTACAGTATCTGATTCAGCAGCAACAGGAGATGCTGACCGCGAAAGCGAAGCGGATGGACATGCTCAACAGCCAGATGTACCTGAACGGAATGGGGGAGCTGGAGATGGAGAAGCGATACGCGCACAGCCCGACCTACGAGGTGATGGGCTCAACGGTGATGCGGATACCTCCCGCCGAGTTCAAAGTGCCGATCCAGGTGGACGGGCACCTGAACGAGAACGAAGCCCTGGTGTGGGATCGGATTCGAAACGAACCGATGGGGAAGATCACGGGATTGTCTGCGTCTTCCCCGAAACCGAAGAAGAAACCACAGAGCCCGACCCGCTTTCGGGAGGCGATAGCTGACCGGGAAGAGCGGTCATTTGACCTCAAATTCTGGTCGATCTGGGGCGGCGTCCTGAGCGTAGCCCTGGGCCTGAGCGGCTACTACTGGATCTACGGCAACCTCTCCACCCTACTTCCCTGGTGAAACCATGCCCATCTACGAGTATGAGTGTCGTAAGTGCGGACACACACAGGAGATACACCAGAAGAAGTCCATCCGGCTGGCCATCTGGTGCCCTCAGTGCGCCTCCGGATGCGACCGCAAGTTCCCCCTGGTCGGCGGCTTCCGGTTCAAGGGCCCTGGCTTCTACGCCACCGACTACAAGGACAAGTAAGTGCGATGCGGGGCAGGCAGTTACAGTAGCTGCGTCAGGCTCATATCCTGAAGTGCGCCGGTGCAAGCCCGGTCCCCGCTCCCAACTCCAAGGAGGCCCAAGTGCGATATATCAAAGGATGTTACGGACCCAGCTGCGACCGACTGGTCAAGGTGCACTTCAGGAACGGTGAACTCATCTACGTGCCTCTGGAAACCCTCCACCCCAAGAAGTCCTCCTTCCCGTGGGAGAGCCTCGCCCTGGCTGCCTGCATCTCCATCCTGGGTGTCGGAGCTATCCTCCTTGCCTATATGGTGTTTACCGGGATCTGAGGGGTTTTCAGGATTTCATATCGGAGGTGCCAAGTCTCTCCCCCCACGTCAGCCGCCCGGGGGGAGCCACCCCCTACGGGGGGTGACTCATAACTCCTGCCTCTGGCAGCAGTTATCCCCGCCCACGACGGCCGGCCCAGGAGTAGACGAACGGCTTGCCGGCCGTCGCCCTCCCCGGTCGCCGCCTCGCGTGCGTGACGAGGGTGAGAGACATGCTTGACCTCGTTCAACCTTCCTCGTCCTCTCTCACGCCCGTTCATTATAGGGACCACCTCATTTACAGCGATCACCACGACACCACACGCTGTCCGCCACCAGCTACACGACCCGCCGCCAACATCGGCGGCGTCCAGCCATGCCATGTCATCTCTCTCTCTCGATTCTCGTAAATATGACCTCGATCCACCACGCGTCGATTTCGACGCGCCACCCCCCACCACCCAGACCACGGTCGCCGCGTCTTGTAAAGTCAGCAACCTCGTGCCAGGACCAGTTTTGCTGGCATTCGCCGGCTTCGCCGGCCAGCAAAACAAGCCGTCCTGTCACTCCGGTGTGCTTGACTTGACAAGCCGCTTGGGTGCATTCGAGATCGTGAATCGAGAGAGAGACAGCCTCTCCCAGGCGATTCGAAACCTCATTCCAAGGAGCACACCATGCCATTCCGCAAGCTGCTCAATCCCAACCGCCCCGATGGAAGCTGGCACCGCGATGCGGTGAACGAGCTTTACATGAAGCTGGGTTGGCGAATCAGGAAGCTGCGCTTCGAACACGCGAACAAGCCAAACCGCTGGTTCGTCTATCAAGCCGTTTCCCCTACTTCCTAACGAAAGGAATCCCCCATGAAACGCTTTTTCTCTTTCGACCAGATCAAGCAGGCCGCGCACCACACAGGCGATTACGCCAAGATGGATGCGGACACGGACAACTATCTCCTCTCCCAGGATTTGGAGATCGTGGCACGCTTCCAGCTGAAACGGCTGGCGCGGGACGCACGCAGCATCGAGGGCGACAGCGGCAAGGGCTCGCCCCAGGCGAAGGCCGCTTGGCGTCACTTCTTTGAGATCCGCGATAGCTGGATCGAATCCGGCCAGCTGGGCAGCACGGAGCTGGACAACGGCCAGCTCATCCGGCTGGGCCAGCGCGGCATCCGGCGCTTCAACAGCCTCGCTCCGGCGCTCAGGGCCGCACGCAAGGCCGTGGCCGGCGTCAAGACCATCGTGCGCAACGGCGACGATCCCAAGTATTGGGAGGTTGAGCACGCCCCAGGACAGACGCACGCTTGCAGCGTCTACATGCACCCGCACTTCTTCGAATACTGGATCTACCCGGCCGGCGTCACGCCCCAGGACACCTCCGGCTGGGTCTGCACCTACCAGTGGCATCCCAACCGCACCCTCTGCCACTACCCCGAGAACGTGGATCGCGTCCACGAGGACTTGGTCAACGCTCGGAAGCTCCCCTTCACCTGCACCTTCTGCACCGACCCGACCGACGCGGACACGTACGGCGAGATGGTCGTCCGTGCCTTCACG
>Ga0180437_10001115_pt1 | contig 46956 bp, 40 predicted proteins | sample SS_ome_4_FD_132410 | JGI IMG/M metagenome (GOLD analysis project Ga0180437, IMG submission 132410) | Hypersaline lake sediment archaeal communities from the Salton Sea, California, USA - SS_3_D_1 metaG | ecosystem: Environmental > Aquatic > Non-marine Saline and Alkaline > Hypersaline >... | reverse complement strand
TTGCACCTCCTTTTATAATTATCTAGTTATATCACTAGATTTCATTATACAAGAAAATGCTTGGAATTTCAACCCTTAACATTTTTTTTCGTCTCTATTATCTAGTTAATGGCCAAACTTGAGCGGGCGAATACAAGATTCGCCCCTACGTCAAACGCTGGTTTTCGTGCTGTGGTAGGGGCTCGGCCTGCATTTTGTGTTTGCCAGCTCTTGAAGTGCCAACAAAATGAGAATTACTGAAAAAAGGATTCCTATCGTTTTATAATAAAATTTATGTTACAATTTACCATTGATTTTAGGGAGGCAAAATGAAAGATTTATATTCATCATCATCATTAGGCTCAGCAAAATTAACATTTATTCCTGCATTCATAATAATTTCTATGGTATTGATTACCATAACCGGCTGCGACCTGCTAAAAGAAGATTTGACCGGCGGAACGGAGTTAATCCTGAAAGTTGAAGCGGAAGAGGCGGTTAAAATTGAAACCCACCAGTTTAGAAGCCACCTGAAAGAACGCCTAAAAGAGGCTGGTATTTCCTTTTCCGGGGCTGCGGTGAAAAAGGTGGATACCATTGAAATTTCAGGGCTGAAAGAACCGGGTAAAGAAAAAATAAAAGAGATAATGGCCGATTTTTCCGGGGGTTGGGAGTACCGGTTCGTTGAAGAGGGGATGGTATTAACATTAAAGCAAAGCGCGGTCAAACGGATAAAAGAACAAGCGGTTTTCCAAGCCCTGGAAGTAATAAAGAAACGGCTGAGTGCATTTGGATTAAGTGAAAAATACGCGGAAATAGAAACTCCCGGTTTTGACCGGTTAAAAGTCCAGATACCCCCTGATGTCGATTCACCTAGAATCAAGTCTCTGTTCCGAATATCCGGCATATTGGAATTTCTGCCTGTGGTGAATGGCCCTTTTCCTACCAAAGAAGAAGCACTTAAAGCGTCCGGCGGTACCTTGACGGATGAGTTAACGATTTTAAGGGGCGATTCCCGGAGAGGAAATAAAGGATACTACATTGTAAAGGCAGATCCTGTTATCACTGGTAGGGATATAAAAAAGGCCAGCCGAACGCTTGATCAATTTAACGAACCATCGGTCAGTCTTTCTCTTACTACCGATGGAGCGAAAAGATTTCGACATTATACTGCTGCAAATATTGGGCAAAAACTATCCATTGTTCTGGATGATCGGATCATAACCGCTCCTACCATTCAAGATGTTATTTCTCATGATATGGTTGTGAGTGGTCATTTTACAATAAAAGAAGCAGAGGATTTAGAACTGATCTTGAGATCCGGGGGTCTCCCTGCACCGGTTACATTGATTCAAGAAAGAATAATAGGGAAAGAAGATAAATGATAAATAAAACTTAAAAGTTCTATTGATATCATTGAAAATTTTTTCTAAAATTTATAATCAGAATATGATTGGGTAAAAAAAAATTGTTAGCCAGAGGCTTGATTTTTTATTCTGGATGTGCTATATGGTTATTGTAAAAGGAAATTTTAATATGGAGGATGAGTATTGATAACGGATTTTAGGAAAAAACTGAAAGGAATCTTTGAAAGTCCCTATAATTCGGAATTCAAACTCGATTCGGTATGTACTTTAGCATGTAAAGAAGCGGGGGCAGCTTCTGCTTCTATTTTGGTTTATTCTGGTAAGGAAGATAAATTGAGGTGTGACGGCCGTTATATAGACTCAAAAGTCGGGGAAATCAATACAGACGGTAATGAAGTTCTGGATAAAGTAATGAATCATATTTGTGCGTGCGAATTTATCTATGATTTAAAAAATAGCTCCTCTATCGGAGTCGGCGATCGTTTATTCGACGATTTTAATCAAAAAATAATGGTTAAGAATGACACCCCCAAAGATGAATTCACTGACCTGGTGGAAGGTTTTGGAGAATGGAAAGAGTGTTTTGAAAGTTTGAAGAACGCTTACCGACAGGAAAGTTTCAGTATAGGCATCGGAACAGGTACAGAAACAGGGGAGTGGTATAAACGGTTGCTCCTGGATGAAAAACAAATCCCTGGTGATATATTTATAAAAAATCTTAACAAAATCGAGCCAGAGAAGAAAAATTTATGTATGAAATATTTAGAAAAAGTGCTTCATTTAACTTTCACAGCCCAGTACTATGTTGTTTTACCGTTAAGCACAAGTGGAAGAAATTTCGGGGTGTTACGATTCCTTTTTCCCGATTTAACCTACATCATAACGTATACTAATGGTGAAATAAAACTTAAAGCATCTTATAAAAAAATGCTTGAGGATATGGCCCAAAATCTTTCCCTCCACCTGGAAATTGATTATTTCATGGATGGTCATAAAGGCGCGATTCTGACTTCCCGAAAAATAAGGCAAGATATTAGTACGTTTGAGAACTATCTTAATAGCCGGTGTGATTTATTATCTGATATTATCCGCAGTAAAGGCGCTATTATCAGACATCTGGACAAAGCAAGAGGAATGCATAAAATTGTTGGGTGTTCTAAAACCTTATATGACTATCGAAATTCTCTTGAAAATAAAGGTAATACTTTTTTTGAGCAAATTGTGGGGAGGTTTGCCGAAGACGAATCCATTCTGTGTATTTACTTCAATTGTTCTGATGAGCCCTTTAAGATAAACGAATACGTTTATCGTGAAGAGATGCGGAAATTTAGTTGCAAACAGAGGGCTCCAGACCTAGTAGGAGTGGAAATCAAAGAAGTGTCTGCCTTTCAATCACATATTGGAATATCAAATATTGCAATTTTTCCGCTCTCACAGTACCCCAGGCATTTTTTGATTTTCTTTAACAGCGAAAATCGCCGATTCGAGAATGAAGATATCCAATTGCTTTACCCGGCCTTGCAAACGCTTGGGCTAGAACTAAAAGAACACAGTCATCTCCTGGAAACGAAGAAAAGAATGGCAGACATCAGGCAAATGCATGAAGATATATCTAAGATATTTAGGAACAAGAACCGAAAGTGTTATGAATATATCGAAGATTTTTCAAGTGAAATATCTTTTGTCATAGAAAAATTTGAAGTTTTTGCCCATCACATAATCTGGGAATGTATCAGCCAAAATGTTCCTTTGAACCTCTCTGTAGAAGGGAATTATATCTTGCGGGATGTAACTAAAAAGAATTACAGGAATAATCTATTAAAGAAAAATAATTTTATTGATTACCCTGGGGATGAATATTTCCGGGTGCCGTTCACAAAAAAAGATTTCAGAGAAAAATTCATTGATTATTTCAAAAACGGAACATTGTCAAAAGTATTTGAAATCCCGTTAAAACCAGGGTATTCCTATTTCAATCTGCCGGTTTTTTCCGAGGATGAAAGCATGCCGCAGTGGATATTAACCCTGATATACAGGGAAAACAATATCGATTTGGTTAATGATCAGGATTTTTTTGAATTCATGGAGCATTTATCCCATCAAATCGGTTTGGCCTGGGATAAATTCCAGGAGAATATTGCAGCTAAATTACTGGAAAGCATCGACTATAGGTTAGGAGGGGAGGAAAAAACAAAAAGTCATTCAACCCTGGACCAACTTAAAATAATTTCCAGGATTTTGGCTCGAGAAATCCAGGTGGATTGGTGTGCTTTTTTCCTGGTTAACGAGCAAGAAAACACACTGCAGCTAGAGACCAGCAATGTTGATATGGCATTGCAGCTCAATTATTCTTTAATCGATCACTCCGATATAATTGTTAACTGTTTCAACGAGAGTAATAACCTATGGCTTTTCGGGAGAGAGAGTCTTGAAGATATCATTAAACCCGAAAAAATGAAACCGATTGAGAAAGGAATCAGAACAGAGAAAAAAAATAAAAAATTCAAACAGGGCAAACATTATTTCACCCCATATATATTATTCGAGCATGCTCTGTTTTTTTCTATATCTTTCGGAACAAAGAGACTGGGATTAATTACACTTTTTCGCGCAAAGGAAGCTCAAGAGCCGGAACCTCTAGGGAGATTTAAATATGTGACACGACCCTTTTCCTGGTTTGAGACCCATTTATTAAAAAAAGTCCAGCGGCATATTTTTAACATCTTCATATCCCACTATGCGGTTCAAAGACGAATGCGGGAGATCCGTGATATAATTGCTCAGGTTATCAGCCCTATAAGTGAGTCGATTACCTCAACGGCTAAACCGATCGCGGAAAGTACTGCCGCGGAGGATGTATATGAAAAATTACGTTATGTAAATGCATTGTCGAGAGTTGCATCTCAATATGTGATGAATTTTGAAATACTTTTGGACATTGACACACGTAAAATTGAACCCAAAAGGGAAAAAATCCCGGATTTAAGAAAGTATCTTATTGATTTTGCCAGGCTTTATACGCCGCTCATTCGCCCCAAATGCATCCATATCAACGTGACCCAGGACACCCCCAACAATATTTCGCTTGAGGTGGATAGAGATCTATTTCATGTTGTCATATCGAATATCATAGATAATTCCATCAAATATTCCTTCGACCCGGAAGATAGATTAAAGCACGGTCTTTCTTACAAACCGGCATCAATCGAATCTAAGGAGAATGTTTTGATAACAGCCGACGAGGATGAAGAATCCGTTTCCATTACCGTTAGTAGTTATGGGATAGGGATAACAGAGGAAGAAAAGAGCAAAATTTTCGATAGAGAATTTAGAGGTGTGCAGGCGCCTGACCGTGCAAAAGGTACCGGTATCGGTCTCTACCTGGCAAAAGAGATCATTAAGATGCATAATGGGACCGTCGGACTTGTTTCCGGTACCCCCAGCTACAATACTGTATTTAAGATCACATTACCAAAAATGTGGGTGTCAAAACAAAATATGCGTGTGTTGGAAGACGCATCTGCCCACAGTAATTAGGGGGATAGAGTGAAATGAAAAAAATGGATGAAGACGAAAAAACATATCTTGAGATGAAGCAGTTGATTGAATCAGATCATGAATCACTGCTCAGTGAGTTGAAAGAGAAAGCGTGCAATGTAGAAATAAATAAAAGAAAAAAATTTGAAAATGACCTGTTGAGATTAGCGCAGGAAATAACAGATGTTGATAAACGCAATAACGTATACGAAGTACTGGTTTCTTTGCAATCTATCTGGAATCAATATCAACCGGAAAAAAGACTACAAGGAAAATTCAGGGCTGCTTTTAGAGATGGTAATTATAAAGTAGCTGAAGAGATTTACAAAAAACTAATGAAACAAGGTCTCGACTATCTCGGAACATTTAAAAAAGGGAAAGGGGAAATCATTCCTTTAATTACTGAAAAAAGCCATATGCTTCTGCAATACAATAAAAAGGGTCTTACCTTCTACACCCTACAATTTGAGCAATTGGAGGAGTTTCCGAAGATTCCCATGGCGGAATCCCTGGAAATTGTGGATATGTTTGCTCCATTCGTATATCAATCGTTGAAAAGCATTGAAACGGATAAGATAGAAGATTCATTCCAGAAAATATTGATATTATTTGAAAACAAAGATGGCAAAAAAGGAGTCGTTTCAATTGATAAAGAGAATATTAAATCAAAAGAAAAAGTTCATCATTGCCTGGAGCATCAGGCCATCTACCTGACTGAAAGGTTGAAAGACGTTCAACATATATCATTTTTCCAAAATCACCTCCTCTTGATTTCAAAAAAATCAATATATTATTACAATGAAAATGGGAAATGGGAAGAATGGTACACCACCAAAAATGAAATTACCACATTCGAACCCACGAGGCAGGGATTATGGGTGGGCCATTCAAATGGGGATGTGATTATCCTGAAAAATTTACAGTACGTGGGAATTCGTGCTGCATTTAAAGGATTTTCTGAGTCAATTAAACGTATCCGTGGAACAGGACGATATGTGTTGATCTTCAGCAGAAACTGTTTGAGAATTGCCGACCATACGGTTCAGCCGGTATCGGAACCTCTCGAAAGTCAATGCGAGATCATGGAATCAACCATCATCAATGATAATGTTCTTATTATGCTCCTGGCAAGCGGCATGCTTATCGCCAGGGAATTAAATCAAAAAAATATATGCTGGCAAATGAACATGGGAAATCGTTATGATATGCTATATACCTTCAGTCAATATGTCTATTGCGGGAAAAGAGGTGGGGAAACCATGTTGTTTGAGATACCTCCTTTCCAGACTATGGCTAAGGACCTTGAAAGTAAAAATATCTATATAGACAGCCTATCTTTTGATGCAGACCCCATTGCCCCTGTCAGGTATATTTCCGACTTTACCGGAAGAAGAAAGATTTTAAACGAGATTAAAGACACATATGATGCTCACTTTCTACTCTATGGTGAACCCCGTATAGGTAAAACGTCCTTGCTGAATGTGCTCCGGGATGTGTTATCTGACAACGCCAGGTGCTGTATTCTTGACATTACGCAATTGTTGATAGATGCGGATTCATACGAGACATTTGAGTTGGAATTTATGGAAAAATGCCTGGAACAACATTTTATGAAGTTCTCTGAATTACCTGAAAAAGACGGTTATCGATATCAGGCGCTGCGCTCTATGATAAACAAAATAAAAGGTCCCAGGAATTTTTGTGTTTTTGCCATGGATAATTTTAATATACCGATCCATTTTGATAAGAAAAACAGAGAAAAATTCAGTACATTTCTTCGCTCGATGTTTCTTCATACCGAGGTCCGCCTCATTATCACATGCAGTTCCAGGAAAAAAAATGCTGTTGAAAAATATATTGAAAGTTTGGATATATTTAGTCAACGAAAGTATCTCTCTAAAAAGATACCTCTTTTTTCTGAGGGGGAAGTAAAAAATGCATTAAGGCAAAAAATTTCTCTCCAACAGCCTGTGGTGGATGATATATATAAATATATCGGGAGATTTCCGCATCTTATCCACCTCTATGAGAAGTGGAAACCCGGATATCACACCGTTAGAGAACAATCAAATGCAATTGCCAAAACATTTAGCTATAAAATATTCGAGTATTTCAGGGATTTGAGTTTAAATGCATGCCTATTAATTGCCACCTGCCTGTATGAGAATCTAATATCAGAAAAAATTAGCTATTCAATGTTCTACGATAGATTCCCGTTTTTAAGAAGTAGTCTCTCTAAGGACCAACTGGGGGACGCGATAAAAGAGATTGACGATTACGGCAGTGGTTTGTCTACCACACAAGAAACGGCAGCGTTTAAAATATCTCTGAGCGATAATGCGCTGCTTTTTCGTGAGGCCTCCAAACATATTTTATGGATAAAGGATTTTAAAACCCTATACGAATTCACCTCCCTTCCTGATCAAAAAAGAGCTCATAAAGTGGCACATACGTTTACCCGCATTACTCAGAGTGGCCTGGACGTAAATGAATACCTTAAGCAACAAACGGAAAAGCATAAAGATAATTTTTATGTAAGTAAACTGACTGAACAAGGACTGCAGGCCCTCAAAATGCCGCTGACCACCTTCGTGGTTATTTCTTTAACACCCTGGCAGAAGGAAACTCACCTGGAGGCATTCCAGGACCTATCTATTGAATTCCAGGAGTTTAATCGAAAAACTGGAGAAGCAAAAATATTTTATATTTTGCTTTTCGAGATTCATGGGATACCCAAAGAAAAAATAAAAGAAGACCTGGTGGGACTCGACAGGATTTCCATTATAGATGCCTCAATGATGAAAAATATTATCATGGCGGGTTCGCCACAGGACAAGGCTTCAGAATATATTTTCGATCAATTGAGTATTAAAGAACGTTCTCCCTATACCACAGCCGGTGCTGTCCCGGACAATTTGTTTTTCGGCCGTCAAATGGAAATTGCCCTGATACGAGGGCTCCCGGAGAATATCGGTATTTTCGGAACCCGGACCATTGGTAAAACCTCTCTTCTCAGAAAGCTCCACAGAGCCTTCAAATCCCAACATCAGTGGAAAGTCTACGACCTGGATTGTGCCAGGATTGAAAGTGAAGAGTCGCTGCTGCAAAACCTGGCAGAAAAAATGGACATTTCCTTTGAAAAAGTATCCAGCCTGGAAAAATTCAGAAAGTATATCACCAGGGATGCCGAAACTAGCGGTCACCGCTATCTATTCCTGTTGGACGAGGTGGACAGGCTGGTTCAATACGATATCGAACACGACGAAAAAATCTTTAATACCTTTAACCGGCTGTGCAACGAAATCATGAAGAATAATGAAACCGCCGCCCGTTTTATATTGTTCGGCTTTCAACAAATGTTTGAACAGATGAAAAATCCCTTATCCCGTTTATACAATTTTATGGTGTTTATGCCTTTGAAACCACTGGATATGAAAAGCGCCATGAGTTTAGTCACCAGGCCAATAGAGAATATTCGCGTTCAATGGAATAGCAAAGAGGATGCAAACTATCTTGTGGGTAATTGCTCGCGGCATCCCCGGCTTTTGCAGGCAGCCTGCCACGCGCTGCTCACCAACCTGGACGACAAGGAACAAAAAAGGGACATAATAGAACGAACCGATGTGGACAAGGCACTCACTTCTGATGAGTTTAGAGAAATTTGTATGAGATACTACCATGACCATGTGGAAGGCAAGGGGGACGGTAATAACGGTGTTGAAAAGAAAAAGTTTGAAAGAGGGAAAACGTTTTTTACAAGAATACTTGGCAAAAATGCCAAACAAATACGCGGTAAAGATACCAGAGAAATGCTTGATGAAAACTCATCCCAAAAAAGGAAAGGGTTCTTGTGTGATCTCCATCGGATTACAGTACTTGCGGCTATCCGGCTGCTTTTTGAAGAGGGAACAGAAATTTTTACCATTATGGGAATTCAAAAAGAGCTTAAAAACTATAAGATTGATGTTTCACCCAATATCATGCGGAATATTCTGGACCAGTTGTGTCTCAGCGGCAATTTCCGGTTACGTGATGAATCGACAATAATTACAAAAGAGGGCACGAAAGTACTAAAAGAAGCTGAAAAAATCAATATTGATAATACTGAATTGGATGTAGACCATCCCGATGTTTATTGTAGCAGCCTTGCATCCTTTCCCACATTTACCTATGAATTTGGAGTAAAAATATTTCCAAAACTATTGGTGGCCCATTTTGGAGGGACCAGACAGTGTAAAGATGAATGTGTAAAACTAGTTGAAAAAGGAGATTGGCAAGAATGGCTCAGGAGGTATTAATATGGTGACAGACATTGTTAACCAACTAATAAAAGTTATTGTTAGGGAGCGATTCGTTAACTGTTATTCCAGGGAATTCTCCCCGGAAAACCAACAGGAACTCAAGCATTTTCTTTTAAAATTAAAGGAATCGTACAAAAATATATATGTGGATATCGATATCCGGAAGTTTGAAAAGAGTAAAGGCGAAGAGCAGGATGCGAAGGCTCTACTGCAGTTGATCAATCGGGAATTAACCGGGAAAGGAATCAAAGGTTTTCAAACCAGGGCGTTTTCCATCGCCACTGCACTGTCCAGGTGGAGTGCGAACCTGGATAGACAGGCATTGTTGGTTTTTCATTGTTTCCATGACCTCTACAGTGAAAAGGAGAAAAATATCTTAAGATCATTAAGAAAAACCCTCAGGAACAGTGACGAAATGAGTGGTTACTTAGGCCTGTTAATAGTCAGCAATAGAGAAGTGTTCAAGTGGGAACTCTTCCCCGAATCCAACCTGGATGAACGGCATGTTGCTTTCTTTGAGTACTGAAGAACGTCATTTGTGCTCTTCCCAGCGCTATTGACTTTTGGACAGACTCAAAAATATGAAAGTTGTCTAGCAATTAAGGCCGGCACCAGGGCATCCATCTGGGGTCACTGTACCTTCGACCGGACTTTTATTAGCCATATTGTCGATTGATATGAAATTTAGAACTGAAAGTGTAATACCCAAGAGCATCAACACAATCATGATTAATTTAAAAATCTTTTTCATGGTCCTTTACCTCCTCTATCTCTCCCTTCCACTCCCTTCATGGGAAAATTTTCTCTCTCAAAAGAGGGATATAGTTTCCCATATAAAGATGCAAGATTTTTTCTCAAATCAAGATAAGCGCCTTGCCCATTGATACAGGGGATAATAAAAATGATTTTGCCTGATGGGGAAACCCCAAAAAGTGTTGGTGTGTACCATGGCAGATACTTTTTATATTTTTGGTTACTGTATAATGGGAACGAAGCACCTGTTAAACGCCTCAGTTCTTGCTTATCTTTTAATTTCTCTACTGGAGCGATCCCAGCAGCGCAAAATTGTAAAGGCAAGTTATTTAGAATCTGTACAATCTCCACCACGCACGGTATGCAATCATTCCTCGAAAAAAACAGAAACAAATAAAAGGGGACGTCGTCGGATTTTTTCTTTAAGTTTTCAGGAACAGGAAAATGATGGTTGACCATTGTATTTTGCTGCTTGTAAATAATGCTTCCCAAAAACACGATAGACACTCCTAGCGCCCCAATGAGATAATTCCTTAAGTTCAAAGGTATTACCTTTTTATTTTATATTTCAAGATTGTAAATTCTCCGTTATTACTATCTGATTGTTTTGAAAAGGCATACAACTCATAACTTTCTTTATCAAACCACATTTGCGCGCCGGGGTTGTCAGGGATTGAATCCTCGGTAATATAATTTCCCTCCGGGCTGTACCTTTGAAGCATGAAGGTCGATACGTTACTTTTATCACTTTTCCCCGTTTCATAAACGAGAAAAACATGCCTGGGAGTCGCAAAAATATTTCTTACGTATGCCATTGTTTTCCTTTCTTTCCAGGTGGTTTCAAAATCCCCTCTTAAATATGAATAACTAAGTTTGGCTCCATCCGGTTTGGTATAGTAAGGGGTCTTTTTCCCGAACACTTTTGTCTCCCTGGAATGAAGATTAAGCTTAATGATCCGTAACTCACCTTCCCACACGAAATACGCGTCATCTCCCTGGATATCGATGAATGCTTTAATGCCGATGGCTGGCAGTGTTTGTTTTCTGTAATACTCAATGACATAATCCTCAGCGTTTTTTTGATTGTATTTTTGGTATGAGGGTAATAGGTAACTGATTTTTCTGGTTCTGATATTTATACTGTACAGGTCAAAGGGGTTGTTTTCTTTGTCGGTCAAATATCCTGAGATGATTAATTGTTCACCATCCCCAGCGAATTCCATATCATAGCCTAATTTGGGACAATCAATGACTTTCATCGACGTGAAGTACTCTTTTTTGGGTCTATTAAAAATGAATACCTTCCTTACCTCGTAGTCAATAACCCCTAACAGAGCTTCATTTCGACTATAAAAGCAATACATCGGACGGATAAGTGTCTCAATACCGAAATTTGGTCCTGATGCTTTTATAAATTTTAAAGATCTCTCATTTTTACCGAAGATTTTTATCTTTCCATCTTGATCTGGAAATATAAAGGCCTTATCTTCGGTAACGCAAAAGGACCTGGGATTGACCTTTAGATTCGCCTTCGGGTCGACCTTAATTGTTTCGGACAATTGAATTTCTTGTCCGAAAATTCCATTGGAATTTAAAAACAAAAAAACAAACAAAAATCCTAATGTAGCTAATGTTTTTCTCATTTCCGATACCTCCTTTCATTTTTCTGGGATACAGTAGGTTGAAAAGCAATAGCAAGGAGATAGATTTCTGAGGCCCCGGAAACGTACACCCAACGTTGTTCCTCTGTTTAAAGGTTGTACAAAAATTCTTATTTTTTGTCCCGGCCGCTCCCCAATATGACACTAGGTTGTAAGCTCTCGATACATACATTTGATACCTTTCCACCTTCATAGTCCCCTTCATCTCGTAATGACAACCCAATCCACTAACATATCGCCTTGGGTTTTGTCAATACCTAAAATTAATTTTTTTTTTTTAATAAGTTTCTTCTCCACTTCACTGCCTTACATTTTTCTCAGATCTCCTTTCTACTCATTTTTTGTTTCCAAACTTAATAATAGCACTCATTTTTAGTTTTGTCAACACCTTGATTTAATTTTTTGATAAATCCATTCCTTGCTTCATTACGCTGCATTTTCTCAAAAACTCCTTTACTACTTGTTTGTTGTTTCCAAACTTAATAATAACACTCATTTTTAGTTTTGTCAATACCTGAAATTTTTTTGGTAACTTTTTCCCTCTTCGCTGCATCACATTCTCTCAAAAATTCTTTTAACATTCATTATGTCTCCAATCATGTTGCATATTTTTTAAAATATACAATAGTAACATACTTTAAAAAAAAATTTTTCAAATGTCAATACTAAAAATGGTGCGCTCCCCCATGCCATTACCCAAATAACCCGAAGATGCATTATTTTATAAGACTTTGGACTTAATTAACTTTTTTGTATTTATTTTGATTTACCTCTACTTTAAATGAAAAAATTAACTAAAATCTCGCCAAAACCTTTTTAAAATAGGGATATACAGCCCCATCGCCTTTCTTAGATAGAAATAATAGAGGCAATTGTTGATTGTTGATGGATGCACAATATTTTGGACATCCAGCACTTTAGAAACGTTTTTTCTGTTTCTACATAGTGAAACTTATTAAATACAAGTAATTCCTATTTTTTTTTCTTAGAGCTTTTTTTTTTTTTTATATAATGGTAAAATAACAACCTGCAGTTACACAGCTACAGGGAAAAGGTGAAATATGAATAATAACGATTGCAGAGATTTAAAATGGGGTTAAACCATGAACATGAAATATCAAGCATTTATTTCGTACAAACATTCCGAGCTTAGTCACAAACAAGTGTTGGCCCTCGAAAAAGCACTTAAAAAATATGCCAAACCGCTGTTTAAACCTAACATCAAAATTTTCAGGGATGAAAAAGAAGAAATAAGCCCGGGTGATGACCTGGGGACTGCCATAGATAACGCCCTGCGCAACTCGGAATATCTCATTTTCATGGCTTCAAAAAAAGCCTCAAACTCAGAATTGATTAAAAAGGAGATTCTTACCTGGTGTAAAGAACTAGAGCGAACCGATAAATTGATAATTGTCCATATAGACGATGATATTGTTACCGATGCGGAAACCAAAAGTATTGTATGGGAAAAAACAGATGCATTACCGTCGCAGCTTAAAGATTATATCACCTCGATACCTTTTTATATTGATCTGCGATGGGCGATTAAGGATGAATGGCTTGACTTAGGTAACATTCATTTTAAGGAGATTATTAATAGTATTACTGCTCAATTTTTCGTCAAGACTCCATCAGAAATGAATGACCAACAGGTCTTAATCGACCGCCGAAACAAACGAATAAAAAATTGGTCAGTCGGTATATTTTTCCTGCTTTTTATTGCTTTATTTGTTGGTACATGGAATTCTTTTATCCAGAAAAACCGGGTAGACAGGCAGTATAAAGGGGCAGTAAGCAATAGGCTTGCCGTGGAGTCCACTCTTGTGCTGCCATCGGATAATATAAAAGCTCTCCGGATAGCCGAAGCGGCATATAAAATAGGTCTGCCTCAACCTCCCCCATCTGTGAAGCAGGCGTTGAGTGCGGCTGCTTATTCTACCCTCGAGCGCCCCTTTTATGCATCAAATATTCAACATAAAGATATGGTCACTTCCGCTGTTTTTTCCCCTGACGGCACCAGAATACTCACCACGTCCATCGATAGCACTGTAAAACTATGGAATTTGAGTGGCAATCTTTTAGCTGATCTAAACAAGCATACGGCTCAAATTAGCAGTGCTGTCTTTTCTCCGGATGGTTCTAATATTCTTACCGCTTCATGGGATCACACCGCCAGGCTGTGGGATTTGAACGGCAATCTTTTATTAGATTTGGAGCATAACGATAAAGTAAGCAGCGCCGCTTTTTCCCCCGATGGTTCCAAAATAATCACTGTTTCCTGGGATAACACGGGCAAATTATGGGATTTGAATGGCAAGCTTTTAACCAATTTAAAGCATACGAATCATATTTCAAGCGCCGCCTTTTCACCGGATGGCACCAGGATAATCACAGCTTCCTGGGATAACACCGTGAAATTATGGGATTTAAGAGGCAAAATATTAGCCAATTTGAATAAGCATACGGATTATATTTGGAGTGCAGTATTTTCCCCTGACGGAACCAAGATACTCACTGCTTCAAGTGATCAGACCGCGAAACTATGGAACTTAAGAGGCAATCTTTTAACCGACTTGAGACATACAGATAAAGTATGGAGTGCAGTTCTTTCCCCCAATGGAGCAAATGTGCTAACGCGTTCGAGAAATCGAGTGAAAATATGGGACTTGAATGGTAATCTTTTAACGGATTTGCATCCGCATGCGGATGATGTAGAAGATGCTGTCTATTCCCCTGATGGCGCAAATATATTAACCCGGTCGGGGAGCAAAGTGAAACTGTGGTGCCTGGACGGTAATCTTTTGGCCGACTTAAATAAACACACGAGTCATGTATCAAGCGCCATATTTTCCCCTGACGGTGCCAAAATACTCACCGCGGCCTGGGATAATACTGTAAAATTATGGGATTTAAGAGACCAGCTTTTAACCGATCTGGGTAAATCGACAGAATCTTTAAATAATGCTGCTATTTCCCCCGATTGTACAAAAATACTAACCTGGTCAGGGAATAGAGCGAAGCTATGGGATTTGAGAGGAAATCTTTTAGCTGATTTAAATAAGCATAAGTCTATTATTTTGAGTACTGCCTTTTCTCCCGACAGTAGTAAAATATTAACAGCATCCTGGGATAACACCGCAAAACTCTGGGATTTGAATGGCAAACTATTAGTAGATTTAAATGATCATACGGCTCGAGTAACCCATGCCGTCTTTTCCCCGGACGGCAGCAAAATACTCACCGTATCCCGGGGTTACATTGTAAAACTATGGGATTTAAATGGGCAGTTTTTAGACAATTTGAATAAAGATATGAATGATGCAAACAGTGCTGTCCTTTCGCCGGATGGCAGTAAAATGCTAACCAGGTGGGAAAATTCAGCCGAACTGTGGGATTTGAAAGGCAATCTTTTAGCTAATCTGGATAAGCATACGGATAATGTTTTAAGTGCTGTTTTCTCCCCCGATGGCACCAAAATACTCACTGCCTCAAGCGATAAAACTGCCAAACTGTGGGATTTGAGCGGCAATCTTTTGCTCGATTTAAAAAAGCATACGGATGATGTTGTAAGCGCTGTTTTTTCTCCCGATGGCGCCAGAATTATAACTGCTTCAGATGACAACACTGCCAAACTGTGGGATTTGAAAGGCAATCTTTTAGCTGATTTAAATAAACATAACAATGATGTTTTGAACGCGGTCTTCTCATCCGACGGCACCCGAATACTCACGGTATCTAAAGACGGCGCCGTTAAAAGATGGTACACTCTGGATGCCATTCTTCAATGGCTGAAAACCGCCCCTATCCCAAAGCTGTCCAAAGAAGATAAAGAAAACCTGGAGATTGTAGATTTTGAAATCGATTAGTGTGCAAAAAAAATGCCCGTGTGTGGAAATTTTAGGTGATAGAATATTTATTATGCAAGGAGATGAATAGATGGGAGAAGAAAAAAAATCAGAACTTAACAATAAATCAGGGGAAACTAAGCAGAATGAATTTCCCAAAAGCATGGTTGAAGGGATGTTTATGGTATTCCCAAAAAATTTGTGGAAACTAATTATATTGGTTGTAGCTGGATACATTGCATATGCATCTATTCAGACCGCTACTGAGCGAAGTCTAGGGATAGCAGAAAAGGTTAGAAATAGAATCGAACAGGAAAAACTTAGATATTGGGAGCGTTCAGAGGATCCTGCATGGAAAACTGCTCTTCTAAATGTATGGATTGGACCGGATGATATACCAAAAAAAATATGGGCCAAAGCCATAAAAGAGACTGACCCGGAAATCCTTACAGCAATGGCTGCCAATCCCTGGGTGCCAGGAAAGTATAAAGAAAAACTGATTGAAAATAAATCAGTACGAGTTAGAATTGCAGCGATTTTGAATAGACAGGATAGAAATGAAGCTATTGGAAAACTTGCGACAGATAAAAGTGAAGATTTGCGCGGTGTAGTTGCAGAAAACGAGATCACCCCAGAAGGAATACTGAAAGTATTGGGAAAAGATGTGGATTCAGGTGTACGACTCCGTGTTGCAGAAAATAACAATACTCCCAAAGACATACTGGAGGTGTTAGCCAGGAATGATGATGCAGATGTACGCAACCACGTGGCAAGAAACAAAAATACTCATGAAAACACGCTGAAATTATTGGCAAAGGATGAGGAGGCAGTTATACTCAGGTCAGTTGCAAAAAACACAAATACCCCTAAAGATATACTTAAAGTATTGGCCACGGATGATGATGTAAGTGTACGCAATCACGTTGCAGGAAACAAAAATACTCATGAAAACACGCTAAAGTTATTGGCAAAGGATGATGATGCAGGTATCCGCGGTTCAGTTGCAAAAAATATAAATACCCCTAAAGATATACTGGAGATATTGGCCACGGATGATGATGTAGAGGTACGCCGCAACGTTGCAGGAAACAAAAATACTTCTGAAGACACACTGAAGTTATTAGCAGTGGATGATGATGTAGATGTACGCATCCGCGTTGCATATAATAGAAATGCTGCAGATGAAATAGTGGAGATAATAGCAGCAGATAAATACACATTTGTAAGTGGCGCAGTTGTAGAGAACGAAAACACTCCAGTAAAAATATTAAGGGAATTGGCAAATGACAAAGATTCAGATATACGAGGTAAAGTCGCTGGGAGTATAAATACCCCAGCAGAAATATTGAAGAAATTAGCAAAGGATATGAATGCAGTTGTACGCAAACGCGTTGCATCCAATGAGAATACTTCTGAAGAAATATTAAAGGAATTGGCAAATGATAAGTACGGATTTGTACGGGATCAGGTTGCAGGCAATAAGAATGCTCCATCCGATGTATTGGAGAAATTGGCAAAGGACAAGGATGTAGTGGTACGACGCGCAGTTGCAAAAAATGAAAAAACGAATGCGAAAATCCTGAAGATATTGGAAGGGGATAAGGATACAAATGTACGTGGAAACGTTGCGTACAACGAAAATACCCCAGAAGAAATACTAAGTATATTAGCAGAAGATGCGGATTCAGCCTTTGTACGGGGCCGCGTTGCAGAAAATAAGAATTCTTCGACAGGAATACTGGAAAAAATGGTACTGGATAAGAATATATATGTGCGCGGCGCAGTTGCGAAACACGAAAATACCCCTGAAAAAATATTAAAGAGCCTGGCGGAGGATGATGCTGCAGAGGTACGCTTAGCAGTTGCAGGCAATAAAAATACGCCAACAAAGATATTGAAGGTACTGGCAATGGATGAAGACTTAGATGTACGCCTCCAAATTGCAAAAAACGAAAATACCGCTCAAGAAATACTGAGGATATTAGCAGCGGATGGCCATCAAAAGGTAAGAGAGGCGGTCGCTGAAAATCCCTCAACTCCTTTCAAAACTATCAAACGGCTAGCGGTAGATAAAATTTCTGATGTTCGAATGAAATCGATATCCTCAATAATACATCGACCTAAAAGTGAGTGGGAGTAATAAATATTGATGACCATAGTGATAGCAATAGTATGAGGCAATAACAAGGTATGGGTATACTCCGGAAGCCATTATTAAATAGCTGAAAATCGCTCCTATACCCAAGCTGTCCAAACAAGATAAAAAAGCACACTTCTGACCTCTCCTCTGAACCCTCTGCCCTGCAGGATGAGTTAAAGATTTTAAAGGGCGAGTTCAGGAGAGGAGAAAAAGGATACTTGTGGGGCATCTTTTTCTCTTTTTTCACCATGAATAGACATACTATCTCATCGTTAACAGTATCCCATTCTAAATTTTTTGGAAATGAACTGTAAAAACAGTGCCTTCCCCCACTTTACTTTCTACTGATATCGATGCGGAGTGAGCTTCGGCAATCTTCCTGGCAATAGATAATCCAAGCCCAGTCCCTGGAACGATTTGAGTTTCATCACTCCTGACCCGGTGAAATTCATCAAAAATAAAGGGTAAATCCTCCTGGGCAATACCAATCCCTGTATCGGAAATCTTGATATCTATATGGGAATTTCTTTCATGGAGCGAAATAGTAACCTGACCTCCCTTCCGATTGAACTTGATGGCATTGTTTATTAAATTGAAAAACAGTTGTTTCAAACTCTGTTGATCCCCTTTGATCATGGGAATATCCATATTATCTCGGTCCAGGGTAACGGTAATATTACTCTCCTCAGCCAGCGGCTGTAAGGACTCGATTGTTTCTTCAATAATCGGCAGCAGTGATAAGGATTCAAAGGATTCCGTCAGCTTACCCGTCTCGATTTTAGAAAGGTCCAACCAGTCTTTGATGAGTGTTAACAGGCTGCTGATCGATTCCCGTGCACGCTTGAGCAATTTTTCCTGTTTTTCAGGGACATCCCCCACTATTCCGCCCAGGATTACTTCAAGGTGCTGCTGGACTGTGACTAACGGGCTGCGCAGTTGATGTGAAACCATGGTAATAAAAAACTTCCTCATGCTTTCTTTTTCTTGCTCCAGGGCAATGGATTTTAAGATTAATTTTCTTCTTTCCAGGCCCCTTTTAATGATAATGCGCAGTTCATCCGGGGTAAAGGGTTTGGGCAAAAAATCGTAAGCACCCCGTTTAAATGCGTCGATGGCCGATTCTAAGTTTGCATAACCGGTAATAACCACGGCCACAATGGTGGGATCGATGACGCTAATTTTCTCCAATACCTCCATACCACTTATCCCGGGCATCTTGAGGTCCACTAAGACCAGGTCGGGTTTGAAGGCCTTTATCTTTTCCAGGCCGACCATTCCATTTTCAGCCGTATCTACATGATGCCCATCTTTAGTCAGTACCTGGCTGCAGGAATCCCGCATGGATTCTTCGTCATCAATAACTAAAATACTTGCTGGTTCTTTCATTTCTTATTTTTTGAATATATATCCTCGGTGCTGATCAAGAGGTTTCTCTGGCTGACAACAGCTTCTTAATTTTAGCCAACAGGTCTTTAGGCGTAACCGGCTTTTCAACAAACTCTTCCACGGGTAAAAAATGGGGATGCCTGGGGTCTTCACTGATAAATTTAAACCCGGTTTGCTTGGTCATGGAAGTAAGCATGATGATGGGCACCTGTTTCAATTTGGGGTCTTTTTTAAATTTCCTGGAGAGAACAATCCCTTCGGCCCCCTTCTGTAAAAGCACGTCAAGGATAATTAAATCCGGTATCTCCTTTTCTAATTTATCGACCGCTTGCTTTGAGCTGGTAGCGACATCCGCAGAATAGGGGCCACTTTCCACGATTGTCTTGATTGACTCGGCATAATCCAAATTATCGTCAACAATCAAAATCTTCTTCTCATTAGTCATATCACACCTCCTTTGATAAATCATTTATATTATCTTTTATTTTCTCTTTAATCGGCAGTTTAATGATAAAGGTCGTCCCCTTGCCTACAACACTCTGGACATCGATTCTTCCTTTATGCTTTTCGATTAAACCGTAACTAATGGCTAACCCCAATCCGGTTCCATGTCCCACTTCTTTTGTGGTAAAAAATGGTTCGAATATTCTCTTTAGATTCTCCTGGCTGATACCGCAGCCTGAATCAGCAAAATCGATTTCAACAAAGCGATTATCGCAGGAAATTTTGGTGCTCACGGTAAGCTCCCCCTGCCCGTCCATGGCTTCAGCCGCATTCATAATAATATTCATAAAGACCTGTTGAATCTGGGTAGTATCGATCTCCACCAGTGGTAAATCGGGCTTGAGCTGGGTGGTTATTTGAATGTTCTGGAATAAGGTTTGTTTTTCCACTAAAGATAACGTTGATTTGAGAACTGTATTAATATCTGCCAGCCTGGTTTCAGGTTCTGTCTGCCGGGCAAAATCCAGGAGTCCCTTGACTATGTCTTTGCAGCGCGTGGACTCCTTGACTATTTTTTCCAGGTTTTTCCTGTTAATGTCTTTGATTTCAGGCTCTTCCAGCAATATATGGCTGAAGATAATAATACTACCGAGGGGATTATTGATTTCATGGGCCACCCCGGCGGCTAATTGACCGATCATGGCCAGTCGTTCAGACCTTCCCACAATTTCCTTGGTTCGCTCTTTTAACTGTTCATCTCTTTCTTTAATTGCCTCGATCATACAGTTAAAGGCATTTCCTAATTTTACTATTTCCTTTCCCGATTTAATTTTGACTTTTTGGTTCAGGTCGCCGTCTGCCAATTTTTGCGCTGCCGTTCCCAATTCGATTACCGGTTTGGTTATGCTGCCGGCCAGTAGGTACGAAATAAGAAAGGCTACAACCAGCCCCCCAGCAGTGATTCCCAGGAAAACCCAGACGGTTTCTCTTTTCATATCGGTAAATTTAGCCTCAAGAATACCCACATACAGGATGCCGATGATTTTGTTTTTGACATCCTTGATAGGCTCGTAGGCAGTAATATACCAATCATTAACCACAAAAGCCCGGTCTTTCCATGTCTTTCCTTTATTCAAAACCTGGTCATATACTTCGGCCGATACCCGGGTACCAATGGCCCGGGTACCGTCATTATTCTTTACATTTGTAGAAATCCGCGTATCCTGCAGAAAAATAGTGGCTGTTCCGATATCCCGCTCTTTATAGGTCATTCCTTTGTAGACCGTATCCTTAACCTTATCCACGATTTCAAAGTTGCGGTTGAGCAATACGCCTCCATAGATAACTCCCAGCAGCTCATTATCATCAGAGATGATCGGGACCGCCGCTTTGAGCATCATGCCGAATGTTTCTTCTGTTTGCTGCCGGGGCACTGCTTTTGTTGTGGGAACAAGTTTGATACGGGCCTGCTCTGCCAATATAGGGGATTCCTTATCCAGCTCGTCATGGGGAATAATAACCGTGGAAGAAATAGGCTGCCTGGTGGCCAAAACATGTTTAACCAGGGGGTCTTCTCCCTGGTAATCACCGGCCAGGGTGGGATTCAGTGAGCTAACGATCACACGACCGTTCCTGTCAACAACCGTAAGCACATCCAGGCCACTTATTTCCCGGCTCTCTTTGAGTGCGTTAAGGAGGATTTCATAATTTTTTTGTTTAATGGCTTCGCGCACGGCAAAGCGTTTCAAAGCGGTGAAATAAACCACATCCAGGATTTCCTTTAATTTATGCAGGTATACTTCCCGGGCTGCATTTAGATCCATCTCAACTTTGGTTTGCGCTTCCCTTACAATCCCTTTGCCGATAATATGAAATCCGGCGCCTATAGTAATGATACCGATGGTCATCAGGATTAGCAAAAAACTGAGAATGAACTTCGCTCTTATCGATAATTTCAGCATCTTGCCTCATTACTCCAAAAATTTCCCGGCTTCATGGGCGTTTCCTTTTGCAGCACTCCGACATTCGCCTGTCATCGTCATCCGCACGCAATTACTTCTCTTATCGAGCCGCATCTGTATCAGACGTAAAAGTATATTATAAACGCACGGCTTTTTCAACAAAAAAATCTTTTTTTTAACATTATAATAGAATCCGCCTCAGCAAATCGTTTACATTTTAACCAGCACCTGATGAAAGAGATGCGGATTAATGCAATTACTTCAAAAAGCCGCGGATGGCAGCGATCAAATCATCCGGGTCAATGGGTTTCTCCATAAATTTTTCCACCGGCAAAAAAGCGCCATCTGTTTTTATATCAAATTTAAACCCGGTCCTCTGGCTGACTGCTGTAGTCATTATAATAGGGATGTGTTTAAATTTTTTATTGTTTTTGATGTTTTGAGCAAAATTAAACCCATCGCTGTCCTTTTCCATCATGACATCCAGCAGGATTAAATCGATTTTTTTATTCTCAAGAATCTCATTTGCCACCTCGACGCAGGTTGCAGTCTCAACGTTATAATCATTATGTTCCAGGATAATCCTTCGTGCTTCCAACTCGTCGATATCATCCTCAATGATCAAAATTTTATAACTCATTTGTTCCTCCATTTTTTTCGTTTAGGTTTAAAAGTGGTAACGTTACCGTTATTGTTGTCCCAACACCGACGGTGCTGGTTAATTTTATTTCTCCCTCATGATCTTCGATAATTTGTTTAACAAGAGCTAGGCCCAGTCCAAGACTGCCGTTGATATTTTTCCTTGCATATTTTCCTCTTTCAAAAATATGAAACACCTTATCCAGCTCATCCTCAGGTATTCCTATGCCAGTATCACTGACTGTTATCGTGATGATACCTTTATCCGTATCTTCCCAACAATTGACGGTAATTTGTCCGTTTTTTTTATTGAACTTGATGGCATTCGTAAAAATATTATTGAATGCCCGCAGCAAGAAGGTATAGCTGCCGTTTACATGTTTTCCCCTGCCGGCATCCCGGTCATAGGTAAATGTTATATTCATATTTTTTGCAGAGGGTTTCATGGTAGAGATGGAATCTTTAAGGAGCTGGGAAAGATGAACCGGCTCTCTTTTCATTTTTGATTTGTCTGCCAGTAGTGTGTAATCAAGTATGTCATCCACCATAGTGATGATTGTTTTTGTTTTTTGGCTGGCCCTTGAAACCAATTCTTTTACTTTGTCAATATCGTTTACATAACCTTTTTCAATGATACCTAAAATACTAACGATTGCCGAAAGTGGAGCTTTAATATCGTGGGCCACTATTGCGAGGGTATTTTTTTCTTCTCTTTCTTCGTTTCCAGTTTTATCTTGCATCATCATTCACTTCAATAATACTACAAATTCAAGATGATATCCATCCCTGTGGTTATTTTTCTAACACCCTTTTTTACTTCGTCCCATACATCCCGAGCCAAAAATGGCAGGTTTTTTTCAACGACAGGGCTTACCTTCTCCGACATAGCAATTTTATCGACCTGGATGCAGTAAATAACAACTTCGACATTTCCTTTCATACCCATACTATCAGCAAATTCAAGGAAGGTGATTAAATCGAATTGGTGCAGGGAATAAGCATCGTTTTTGGCTTTTTTACGGCTTTTTACCTCACCGGGTAAAAATCTTATATATTCACCGGGTTTTATTCCACAATTGCCGGCATCGATGAATATGATTTTCTCTCTTTTTTCGAATTGATGCAGGAGGTTCATCCCCGGGGTTCCGGCTTCAACCAGATCGATAGCAAGCTCCACGTCCTCTTTTTCCAGTTTCTCTTTAAGAAGATCAATGGCATGCAGCCCTGCACCTTCATCTGCAAGAAGCCGGTTCCCCAAACCGATAACTGCCATCTTTTTTCGTCTCATGCTTTATACTCATCGACTATTTTTTGAATACCACATCAAGATAATGGGTTGAGCAAGATATACAGGGGTCATAGGCCCTTACCAGCATCTCCAGTTGAAATTGAATTTCCTTTTCTTTTTTCCCTTGGTTCAAAAGTTCTGGTACCATTTTTTCAAAGTCCAATTGAATATTGTTATGGTTCAAATTGGTGGGGATGACACAATTGGCTTTTACGCAGGTTCCTTTATCATCGTATTCATACCCATGGAAAAGAACGCCCCGTGGAACTTCCACAGCACCGACCCCTTTTCCTGCTTTTGGTTTGATTTCCGGGTTTTCCAATTTCAGATCAGAATCCAGCAGCCAGTTGATATGATCGATGGCCCGCTCAACCGCAAATACAGACTCCACCACCTGGGCAATATTATTCGAAAAAGGGTTGTAATTGATACCTGTCAACCCCAGCATTTCCGCCACCGAGGCAGCCAGGGGGGTTAATTGCCGGTAGTTATTATTGTACCTGGCAAGCGCTCCAACCATAAAGGAATCGCGGTTGAATTTTCCATATTTTGCCGTGGATTGGGGTACCACAAATTCATTAACCACACGCTTATATTCGTCTACAGGAATGGTTTTATCGATATCTGTGGTGGTGCATAGGCCGTCGTAGAACGCATACTCGCTGTCATTGGTAAGAGATAGATATTCTGTCTCTCGCGTAAAATCAGGGATAGCACCGGCTAAGGATTGAACCACCTCTGCCAATTTTTTCAAGTCATCAACAGCTTCTGTTAATCTTTTTTTAAAGCCCTCCAGTTCCTTTTTAGTAGGAAGCATTGAAAACCGTCCGATGCGGGCCCTGATGGGATGAGTGGTTCTTCCTCCGACGCAGTCACATAACTCGTTGGCCAGCCGATGCAGCTTCGTCACCAGTAGAACCACATCTTTGTGGGATTCAACCAGGGGAAATACACTATTGACTTTCAATAGATCAGGGACCACCAGGTAACATACGTGAAGAATGTGGCTTTGCAGTGTTTCGCCATGGATGAGCAATTCCCTTAAAACACGTGTGGTTGGGGAGATTTCAATACCCATGGCTGCTTCCGTGGCTTTCAGCGAGGCAAAGGTATGACCGATGGAACAAATACCACAAATTCGCGACGTGATGGTAGCCACATCGTTATAATCCCTGCCCACCACCATGGCCTCAAAAAACCGGGGGGCTTCGGGTACCTGCCACTGGATTTTTTCTATCTTACCCTCGTTGGCGTTCACCACGATGTTCCCATGACCCTCCACACGAGTGATATGATGGAGTTCGATGTTTATATTATTTTTACTGCTCATTTTGATACCTCCGGGTTGACTCCGAAAATATTGATTTTTTTCTTTATTTCTTCAACCGTATAGTTATATTTTTCCAGGATTTCATGCATGGCATTGGTGTTGGGGTTGTCCACCGTTCCTCGGCACGCTTCGCAAGCAACGCCGTTTGATGGGCATTTGGCACCGCAGCCTGCCCGTGCCAATGGGCCTAAACAGACGATACCGTAATCAAAGAGGCATATATTTTCTTTGAGTTTGCATTCCACGCATACGGGATAATTCGCTAATCCAGGCTTTTTGCCTAGAAGTAATTCTTTTACTATCCTTAAAAACTCATCACGATCGATGGGGCAGCCGGGAATGTAAAGGTCGACCTTTACCACCTTGTCGATACCCCTTGTGGGATAGGTGTCCAGGTGAGGCATATTATAGTTATCGCCATATACTTCTTTTTTTACAGCATCCATACTGTGCCATTGATTCTTCAGTCTATTTATTCCTCCGGTAACGGCACACTGGCCGTAAGCCACCAGTTGTTTTGACCTGCTGCGAATATCTTTAAGCCTTTCTTCATCTGCTTTCCTGGTTATTGAACCTTCAACAAAGGCAATATCATATTCGGGAGCTTTTCCTGTTAATACCTCCCTGAATTCAACCACATCCACCAGGTTGGCCAGTGCCACCACATCCTCTTCAAGATTGGCTATCTGCAGTTGACACCCTTCACAGCAGGCGAAATCAAAAAAAGCCACTTTCGGTTTTGCGCTCATCAGATTGCCTCCTTTAAATGTTTAATATCTTCATAATAGAAAACCGGCCCATCCTGGCAGACATAGATATGATCCATCTGGCAGTGGCCGCATTTTCCTACGCCGCATTTCATCCGCCGCTCAAATGACACAATAATGTGGTCGTCTGAAAACTCCATGTCATGCAATCCCATGATAACGAATTTGTACATCACCGGGGGTCCCACAACAATGGCATAGGTTTCTTTCGGATCCACACCGTTAAGTTTGGGAAACAGGGTGGTGATAACCCCCACATTATCGGTCCATTTTTTGGATTTCCATTCATCTACCGGGCCTCGATAGGATAAGTCCATATGGGTCAATTCAATATATGTGGAAAGCTCGGTGGTATCTACAGTCTCATGAAATACAATATCGTCTCTTTTTTTCCACTCGTGCAATTCATTTGCAAAAAGCCGTTGAGCCGGATCCTTGCAGCCAAATAGAATGGTGACCTCTTTGTAATCCTCTCTATGCTGCAAGGCATAAAGAATGGCTGATCTTGCGGGCACCAGGCCGATTCCCCCGGCAATGAACAGGAGGCTTTTCCCCCTGAGATTTTCCATGGGGAAAGACGTGCCATAAGGTCCCCTGATACCGATGGTATCGCCAATTTCCAACAAATGGATGGCATTGGTGACAGTACCCACATTCCTGATTACCATCTCAAAGGTTTTGTTATCAGAAGGGGGAGAAGAGATGGAAATAGGGGCTTCACCTATGCCTGGAATGGAAACCTCCGCGAATTGACCGGGTAAGTGGCCCAGACAACGTTCCTTAAGTTCAAATTCAAAAAAAGTGTCAAATGGAGTAAATATTTCCTTTCTGGTTAATGTCGCTATCTCAGGCAGGTATATTGAGTTTTTTTGAATCTCTCTTTTTTCCCTGTATTCGTAATTTTCTTGTGCAACCATTTTTTCCTCCTGGTTAATGTGTTAAGAATTCTCTTCCATATACTTTAATACTTTTACAGGGCCTGCAATATCGGCGGTGCAGGCATCTGCACAGCGGCCGCAGCCGACACACCCAAAGTATCCGTATTTTTCCGGAAGATATTTCCCTTTCCTGAAGATCCGGTGCCTGAATCGTTCGCTTCTGCTTCTTCTAAAATTATGCCCATCAGCGACAACAGCAAAATCTTCCAGCATACACCCATCCCATACTCGAACACGCTTCCCCTCTGCCAGGGAAAGCTCCATTTCTTCTCTCACATCGAAACAGTAACAGGTGGGACAAACCAGGACGCAAGAACCGCAGGAGAAACATTTATCTCCAAAATGTTCCCAGGCTGGATGAGCGTATTTCTTCTCCAGGTACTCCGGGGTTAGTTCAACAGGTACGGGGATTTTCTGGTCATCTTTTACAATATTCTTGGCATCTTCAATCTCACTAATTGAATAATCGTTTTCCACAGTTTTGGCTCCTTCCAGGTATTTTTTACCTTTTTCAGTCAGGACCTCTACCACAAGATCATCCCCGATATGAACCAACATCAAATCCGCCACTTTGCGGCACTGACCCCGGGTAACTGACCGGGCAAACCGATGTTTGAAGTGTTTCGTGGGATAGATACCGATTAAAAGAGAATTCTCTCTCTTTTTCATGTAGTTTTCATCTCTTTCACCTTCAGAGAATGCCTTATCCATCAGGTAAATAGCCACCAGGTCATAATAGTGAATACCAATGATGGTTATCGGCTCACAGGTGTTTACAGCCTCATAAGATTCCGGTTTTTTGGGGGTAAATTTTAAGAGTACTTCTTTTGGGGGTTGAAAGTACTTTTTGGGTGGCAGCAGCGTCACATCATAATCAAGACAGAGATCAGCAGATGAGTTCAGCTCGGCAAAAACATAGTGGGAACCTTTCTTTACCACACCGATGGTTTTGGATTCATTTTTTGTGAGCTTTTTGGCGATGAAAGAGATAAAATCATTTTTTGAAATTTTTAAAATCTCCATGATCGATCTCCTTTTTCATTTTTTTTAGGTCTTTAGAGGAGTTAAATTTTTAAGATCCTCTTCTAAATGCAATGGTTCAATTAATACCAACCAACCCTTTTCATAAGGGTCATTCATTAATTTTGAAAAGTTTTCTCCGATTTCTTTATTGACCCCTATAACTTTACCTGTTACCGGGGTCCATAATCGAAGGATTTGGTTACGTGAATCCTTGATCTTCACACAAACTTCTCCCTGGTACCTGACTTCGTTTGTTCCGGGGAGCTCAATTTCTTCAATACCTTTAACGGTTCGGATAAGGGCATGATGGATGCCAATGCGTACATTCCCATCTTTTTCCAGTTTTGCCCAGGAATGGTCGGGAATGGAATACAAACCATTGGGTATCAAAATTTCCACCAACTTTTCTTCCTCGATCCCTAGCTTTGCAGCCATTTCTTCATACGTTTGCCTTCTTTCCAGGGCCCTTATCACCAGGCTGCGTAATTCATCCGGGGTAAATGGTTTGGGTATATAGTCATAGGCACTCAACTTTATAGATTCCACGGCTGTTTTTATGGATGGATATCCAGTGATCATGATTACTGTTGTATCAGGTCTCTTCTTTTTGATCTCTTTTAAAAGATCAATCCCGTTCATACCAGGCATCATTAAATCTACAATGATAACAGCATACTTATCTTTTTCCAGTATTCTCAATGCTTCATCTCCGCTGAATACTGTATCCACCATATACCCTTCATCTTTTAATACCATTTCCACACCTTCGCATAGCGTTTTATCGTCATCAACAACCAAAATATTTGCTTTATACATCATTGTATCCCTCATTTAATATTTTTGATTTTTGTTTTTATAGAAACAATTTGTCACTATAATAGCACCTGCCATAGCGCAGGCAACAATTCCTGAGCCCAAACCAACAAGAAAAGAATGCAGTGCAATAATCCAGAGGAGGAGCGAAAAATGAAGCGGGGCATCTTTTATTATCTGTTTCATCTGAGTAAACATTTTCATTTTCATTTTCATTTCATTATTATATTAAATATGCAAAAATTATGCCAGTTAACTCCTGGAGTGGTAGAATATGGGTGTATTGAGGTAATGGAGTGATGGAATGGTGGTAAAAAAACAAAATGGAATGTCGGGAAACGTTGCAAAACCACAAAGGGATGCATGAGATTTGCAGCGTTTCGTTGCACGTTTTTTTTTAATACACAGGAAAAAATATCAAGTTCCATATCCGTACCCATGTCCATGGTCATCACCTTAAGAGTAGTACACGAAATAAATAATCGTGATAGCTGCAGTCCCGATAAAAATATTCATCGGAATTCCTGCTTTAAGAAAGTCTTTGAAACGGTATCCTCCAGGGCCATATACCATCAGATTGGTTTGATAACCAATCGGCGTAGAAAAACTGGCGGATGCCCCAATTGCCACTGCAATAAAAAAAGGTCTTGGATTGACACCTGCCTGCTGGGCTGCTGATATTGCAATAGGCACCAACAGGGCAGCAGCCGCATTATTGGTAACGATCTCCGTATAAAAATTGGTAATAAAATAAATCCCGGCCAATAACCCCAGGATACCAAAAGAACCGACAGAGGCTACTATTTTCTCAGCTAGAAAAGAAGCAATCCCGGAATTGTCCAACCCTTTTGCTATTCCAAACGCCGATGCAATAATAACCAGGACCTTCCAATCGACACTGTTCCGGGCATCCGGGGTTGTAATGCACTTTGATAAAATCAATAAAACAGCGGCCGTTCCTGATGCCACAACAACCGGAACCAAACCCGATGCCATCGCAGCGATCATGGCAGCCAGAACAAAAATCGACACGTAGGAATAGCCTCGGGGCTTGGAGTTTATATCCACGGATCGCGATACCAGGTAAAAATCCCTGGAATGATACCACCGATTGATAAAATCACGCCTGGCCAATATGAGTAAGGTGTCTCCTGTGTTAAGAATAATATCGCCGATCTTCTCATTGATCCTCTCACCACTCCTGTGAATGGCAATGATAACCGCATTATAGTTGCTCCTGAAATTGCTTTCCCGAACATTCTTACCGATCAAGGGGGAATTGGGTGATACCACCACTTCAAAGGCACCATAGGTATCGGAATCAAAATGTTTCAAATCAAAGGTTTTTTCCTTCAGCAAGGATAAGCCAGGGGTTTTTTGCAATTCCAGGATCGTTTCCGGTAACCCGGTAAAAAACAGGTAATCATGCAATTGAATTTTTTCTTTCGGTTCCACCGGTGTCTTCAATTCCCCATTGCGTTCAATCTGGAAAAGAAACAACCCTTTTAAATGTCTTAAACCTGCAAGTTCAATGGATTGCCCAATATGCCGGTACCCGGCCTCTACTCTCATCACTACCACAAATTCTCTTATATGTTCATCCACCTGTACCATTGGTTCTTTCCGGTCGGGTAATAGCTTATGTCCTACCAATACAATGGCGGTCAGGCCCAGGACTGCAATGGGCACCCCGACTCCGGATATCTCAAAAAAACCCATTCCATTAAATCCGTTTTCCAGCATCAATCCATGAACCACAAGGTTGGTGCTGGTGCCGATAAGAGTACATGTGCCGCCCAAAATAGCGGCATAGGAGAGGGGGATCAAAAATTTCGACACTGGCGCATGATTCTTTTTTGCCCAGGACCGCACTATCGGGATTAACATGGCCACAATGGGAGTATTATTAAAAAAAGCTGAAATGGTTGAAACCGGTGGAAGGAGACGAAAAAGCTTACTCGATATTTTCCCTTCCTTTCCCAGGATAGAGTCCCCAATTTTACCCAAAATCCCGGTTCTTTGCATTGCTCCAGCAACAATAAACAGAAATCCTACAGTCAACATACCGTGGTTTGAAAATCCGGAAAAGGCCTCACTTATATTGATCACTCCACCGATAATCATCAAAAGGAGAACCGAAAAAATCGCAATATCCGCTTCGATATATTCCTTCACTAACACAATAGTCAACACCACCACTAATATTGCCGTATACCAGAAAGCAAATCCGTACATCATTTTCTCCATTTCTTAAAAAAAGTCTATTAACCGGGTGATTCGATCGAGTAATTCATCGCTATCAAATGGTTTATTTGCCAGCGATTTACTGCGTGTTTCACCATTTACTATTTTTAATATGACCAAGAAGATCAAAATGGCCATGACAAAATCACCCATTCCACAAATCAAAACAAAAAAAATCTGTTTGACAAATAAATAATAGGAAAACAGAAAAATCGCTGCACTGCATTTTACAAATAAGGAAAAATAGATCAGACACCTGAGATGAGGCCTTTGCAAGGCTACAAGCGCATACAACATGGCCATTAAAACATGAAATACCCCTCCCTGAACCACGAAGAAATACTCATTGGTCGCTTCGTAGCTAAACGCATTTATTATTTCAAAAGGATGAAAAATGAGAAAAAAACCGACGAGAAACGAATGGAAAGCGATTAATCCGAAAAGGAGGGAAATGATCCGTTTCTCAGAAGTAAGAGTTCTTAAAATCATCTTTTTTCTCCTAAAAAATAGGGCCACCTATTCGATATAACCGTATTGTTTTAGCATCGCATGCACCTTGTGGAAGCCGCCGGAAGCATCAAATACTTTGTAGTATTTAAAATAGGCATATACTCTTTCTCCCTCTTGCCATTGGAGGCGTAAATATTCATCCTTGTTCACAATGGACTTTATTCGGTTGTCTCCCACATCCAGGTGAATCTCATAATAACTCCCCCTGTAGTAGAGGCCGGTTATGACTCCCTCTATACTTCCCTTTTTGCAATTTTGCCTGGAAATAGAGACTTCCTCCGGTCTCACCAGTAATACAGCATTCCCTGATTCTTCATCCCCCTCTGACGCGTGGTAGGGGATACTGCCCGCTGCACCATTTATAAATATACTGTCCTGTTCAATAAAAGAGTCGATCACATTTACATTACCCACAAAACTGGCGACAAATTTGCTGTGGGGTGATTCGTAAATCTCCTGGGGGGTGCCGATTTGCTCCACTCTGCCCCGGTTAATCAGGATGATTTTATCTGCAATCTCCATGGCTTCGTCCTGGTCATGGGTGACAAAAATACCCGTAACATGGATTCTCTTGTGCAAGTCCCGGATCCATTGGGCTAAATTTTTCCTGACTTTGGCATCCAGGGAACCAAAGGGTTCATCCAGCAGGAGTACACGAGGCTCCGGGGCCAGGGCCCGAGCCAGGGCTACTCGCTGCCGCTGGCCACCGGAGAGTTGTGTGGGGTAGTGATGATTATAACCATTAAGTTTTACCAGGTCGATCAATTCAGCCACTTTCTTTTTGATCTCTTTTTTACTTTTCTTTTTGACTTCCAGGCCAAACGCAATGTTTTTCTCAGCGGTCATGTGTTTGAAAAGGGCGTAATGTTGGAATACAAAACCGATATTTCGTTTCCGGGCACTCTGAGTGGTAACATCTTGACCGGTCAGGTAAATCTGACCCCTGTCTGGTTTTTCCAGCCCGGCAATAATTCTCAGGATAGTACTCTTTCCTGAGCCACTGGGTCCCAATAGGGCAGCCAGTTCGCCTTCCTTGACCTCAAAACCAACGTCGTCAACCGCGGTAAAATCTTTGAAGTTTTTACTGACCTGTTCTACCCGGATACCACTCATGTCAGATTACCTCCTTTTTCTGGTATAGATATTGAATGAAGTTGAGAATAATAAACGAGAGAATGGCCAGGACAAGGGCTGCTGAGAAAGCGCCGGTATAGTTAAAATCTGTAAATTGATCGTGGATTCTCAAAGTAGCGGTCTGGGTTTTGTTGATGATACTGCCGCTCACCACCAGCACAGCTCCGAATTCGCCGATGGAACGGGCAATGGTAAGCGTGATGCCATAGGCCAACCCCCATTTGATAGAAGGGAGAGTCACCCGCCAGAAGGTGTTCCATCGTGAAGCCCCCAGGGTGGCCGCCGCCTCTTCCTGTTCCCTGCCAAACTCCCGCAGTACGGGTAGTATCTCACGCACTACAAAAGGAAGCGTCACGAATAGGGTGGCAATCATCATGCCCGGCAAAGCATAGATGATTTTTATATTCATCGCATTGAACCAACTGCCAATCCACCCATTGGGGCCGAACAATATAATAAACATTAACCCTGCCACCACTGGAGAAACGGCAAAGGGCAGGTCAATCAGGCTTTCCATAAAAAGTTTTCCCTTGAAGGTCTGCCTGGCAAAAACCACCGCCAGTATGGTGCCTAAAATGGTGTTCAGGACCACTGCGAATAAAGTTATCACCAGGGTCAACCAAAAAGCATGGAGAGAAGATGGAGTATTTATGTTTGAAATAAAGATTGTCACTCCCTTTTTTACTGTTTCCTCCACGATACCCCAGAGGGGAAACAAGACCAGCAGGGAAAACCAGAGAAGAACAGCTCCAACCAGTAACCATCTTCCCATTGTTTCCCTGCTGATCCATTTATGCTTATAATATAGGGAGGTCAATTCCCCACTGGAAAAGGTTTGCTTAAGCCTCATATTTATTGCTCCATCGTTGGATATAATTGAGTAAAATTAATATTAGCAAAGAGCAGGTCAGTAGGACCACAGCGGTTCCCAGGGCGCTTTGCATATTGGCACTTTCAATTTCCCCGTAAATATAAACCGAACTCACCTGGGTTTTGAAGGGAATGTTCCCTGCGACGATTACAATGGAACCGAATTCCCCCAGGGCCCGGCTGAAAGAGAGGGCCGCCCCTGTGAGGATTGCAGGTAGAAGCGTCGGCAGTATCACCCGGGAGAATATGGTAAATCTCGATGCCCCCAGGGTCTGGGCAGCCTCTTCCATATCTTTGTCCATCTCCATCAGCACCGGCTGAACAGATCGTACCACAAAAGGGAAGGTAACAAAAGCCAGGGCCAGGATAATACCGGGTTTATTGTAAATGACTTCAATACCATGCGCGTCCAGGAAACTTCCCACAACACTTTTGGGACCGTATAAAACCACCAGCATCATACCCGTTACCACAGTAGGAATGGCAAAGGGGATATCTATCAATGCATCCATCACTTTTTTAAAGGGAAATCGATACCGCACCAACACCCATGCCGTGGCTGTGCCTGTGATAATGTTAATAACCAGCATAATGACTGCCAGCAGAAATGTCAATTTTAATGAAAACAGGGCCTGAGGCAGTGATATCTGCTTCAATAAATTGGCAAAACCTCCTTTAAAGGATTCTGTGGTAATAGCCAATAGGGGAAGGATAATCAATAATCCAATGTAGAAAAAAGAGAGACTTCGCAGCACTAAATCCCCTTTGGGGATGGATAAGAAAGAACCTCGCTTTTGTTTAGTATTCATGGGCCAGTTCTTGTATAATTTGGGACCAGGTACCTTCTGGTCCGTAGATATCCCTGGTTACTTTTTCCCATCCACCCAGGTAGTGAATATCAAAGAGCAGAGGCGGTACCGGGTATTGGCTTTCAAACTCTTTTAAAACCTCATCATCCACTGGCCGAAAACCATACCTAGCAAAGCTGCGCTGAGCCCCACTAGAAAGCACAAAATCGATAAATGCTTCCGCTGCTTCCCGGTTCCCATGTTTATCCACATTCTTATCCACAATGGCAATGGGATTTTCAATCAAGATCGTAGCATCAGGGATGATAAAAGGGAATTCCTTGCCCTGTTTTTGTCTTAATAGGGCTTCATTCTCATAGGTTAACAACACATCTCCAAATCCATTTTCAAAGGTGGTAACCGAGGCCCGTCCCGATTTATCCATTACTTTCACCCGACGTTGAATTCGCTTTAAAAGCATCCGGGCATAAGCGGGATCTTTTTGACCGCTCTTTTGCTCGGTGGTTTTTAGACCGGCTCCATAGAGAGCGTTGACAAACCACATGGCACCGCCAGAGGTTTTGGGGCTGGGGTAAATGACATCGATGGTGTCTGATGTTAAATCTTCCCACTCTTTCACCTGCCTGGGATTCCCTGGCCTAAAAGCCATCACAACCACTGATCGTGTAACAAAACCGTTGTACTTTTTGTTTTTCCAATTGTGCGTAATAAGTCCTTTGTCTTCCAGGCGTTTAATATCCTGCTCCAGGGAGAGTGCAGCGATGTCGGCTTCAAAGCCAGCGGCAATGGTGCGGGATTGGGCACCCGATGCCATATAAGACTCCTGGAATTGCACATCCTGGCCGGTCTTTGCTTTCCACATTTTTTGAAAGGCCGGGATGATCTCTTTCTGGTACGCTTCCTTGGGAACCGTATAGGCGCCCAATGTCAGGATGATATACGTATCTTCATCTTTAGTGGAACTCCCCTGATCCCCTGAACAATCAATGAGGGCAACGCTGATAAAAATAAATAAAAGCAGTAGAGTGACGTTTTTTTTCATTTTTTGCCTCAACAAGTATTCTAATCGTATTACAATCATAACCATATGGTAATATAATTTTAGTGTTTTGTCAACTTTTTTATCCATAATTTTTGAAATTCTTGCCATTTATGTTTTATTCTCTTTGCTGCTATTATTAATTTTTTTAATATTTACAGCTCAAAAAATTAATTTTATTAACATTAAACTAAATAAAATTAATATTTCAGGACTAAATTATTAATTTATTTAATTCTACGTTAGAAAATAATGCCTGTTTTCTTGTCTGCTGTGAAATTAATCTAAACCTGGAAACTCATTCGGGATTCTAAGTTTTTTTCGCGTCTTTTCGCGTGTTTTGCGGGCAGTTTATCTACTACTAACTGTTACCTTTTTTCCTAAGTTGAAAAATATTGCCGATATTTTTGCCTCTCCCTAAAAAATCTTATTATGTGGTTAATGACTCAAGTTCACACGAATTCTCCTCGAAGGGTCAGACGAATTTCGGTGTTGACAAACGTATTCAATAATACTATTATAGCAGTAGTGGTCAAGGAGGACCCAATGAAAGTTACATTAGACATACCTGATAGTTACGCTTTGTATTTCGGTCTGTCCAGTATAGAGAGGCAACTTAAATTGTTTACCGCATTGATGTTGGTAAAGCAGGGGAAAATTTCTGTTTCCAAAGCCGCGGAATTGGCAGAGATAACCATTTATGATTTCTTAAAACAGTGTAAGGAAAATGATATCCCGGTAGTTGATTATTCAAAAGAAGAGCTAAAAGAAGAATTTGAAAATATCAAAAGAGAACTCTTGTGATATTAGTAGCCGATAGTTCTGCATTGATCGCATTATCGGTATGTAATGCCCTACAATTTTTGGATGTTCTATTTAGAGAGATAAAAGTTCCTAGAGCTGTTTTTGATGAGGTTACAGTAGAAGGGAAGAAAGAAAGTATTGAGCTATCTAAGTATTTGAAAGATAAGATAGAATCAGTATCGATGGAGGATTATGTCATTACAGATTTTTCAATTGGTGAGGGTGACCTTGAAGCAATGGCGTTATATAAAAGATTAGGAGCGGACAAACTTTTAGTTGATGATAAACGAGCCCGAAAATTAGCTCAATTAAATGGGATAAACATAATTGGAAGTCTTGGTATTCTTTTGATTGCAAAAGAGAAAGAATTAATTGGAAAAATAAAGCCATATGTTGAAATAATTAAGGGATCTGATATCTATATAAGTGAAGAACTTATCGATTCTGTGTTGGAGTTAGCAGGCGAAAGATAATTAATTTCAAACTGATTAATATCACTAATATCAACAGTGTAGTTAGATTTGGTAGATTTGGAACCAAGCCAGTGATTCCGCTGCGTCAAGGCTTTGAAAAGCCTTTTCCAATAGATCGTCTACTTCCGGCTCATTCATACGGGTATACCTTCTTTGCTAACATTTAAGATCAATGGGATTCTTTTCTGTTGGAAATCCCGGGAATCAAGCGGTACCACCGACACAACAGTGTCATACTTCAAGGAAATCCGACTGGCTACCGGGAAATATTTCTCCCGCTCCGCGTAAATATCCTTCACATCTTCCAGGAGCATTACAATATCGATATCGGAATCCTCCGCCGCATCGCCCCTGGCATAGGAACCAAAGATGATGATCTCTTTTAAGCGATCAAGGTAAATCTTTTGCATCTCTTCTCGAAATTCTTTTAAGATCGATTGCACCCGTTTCGGTATCTTTTTTGCCAATGCAAACCTCCTGTATCACGATTAAAACACCATAATAACCCACAATTATATTATAACCGACAAAACGTCATAATTCAAGTCGCCTCTGGCGGGTACCAGGGACGCGTCAAAGTCTTTTTTGGAGTTTGACGCAATTCATCATGAATGATGAGTACCCCCTATTCTTGGAAACCTGAAATAGAAAGTCTGCGTTTTCCGCTATTACTGGTGTTTCCTTTGCGCCAGTTTTTTTCTTGCGTGGGCCAGTTCCACTTCTTCTCGATGTTTATTTGCTTCTTCAATGGTTTTGAATTTAAAAACCCCTTTAGGGTAAGAGATAGGATTGAGTTTGTTGGCAAAGTCCCATAGTTCCGCAACCCTGGCAAAGTATGCCTCATTAGGTTCTAAATTCCACAACGCTTTCCCCCAGCCAAATGATTATTTTTTTCCTGGCGAATTTTTTATGCGTAACTTTTGCAATTTTTGCCATTTAAGTGTTATTATTTTTGCCTCCACTTTAATTATTTTAATATTTGCAGCCAAAAAACTCAATTTTATTAATGTCAAACTAAATAAAATTAATATTTTAAGGCTAAATTATTAATATATTTAATCCACTATTAGAAAATAATGCTTTTGTTCTTACCGGAAAGGTACCCAGATGGTATCGGTCTTAAAAGTCCGGGTTGTGAATTTATCGATTCCCAGTTGCAAACACCAATAATTGACGGCTTTCCTGCTGAGGTTCCTCTTATTAATGAGCACCTCTTTGAATTTATCCATCCCATATTTTTCTTGAACTTCCTTTATGTAATCAAATCCGCCAAAATTTATGGCCCTTTCAATTTCGATTTCCGGGGAAACAGACCCCGTTTCCCTATCCCAAAATAGTTCTCTTCTCACCTTATGAACCCCTGGAAGAACGTTTTTATCTTTTGCCATTCTTTTTTCTCCAATTTTTCGATCTTTTTATCAGACCAAAAATTAGACCTTTATTATTAAAGAAGCCTATATTTTTTCCCCAGGAACTGATAGACGCGTTGGTTGATAAACACGATATCCTTTTTCGAGGGAAAATGGCAAGAGCCGCTTAGGCATTCCGCTGCCACCAGGTTTGGGAAAACATCCTTCGCACGGGCGATGACCTTTTGTCCGGGAAACAAGGCATCGTTTTCTGCTGCAATAATAAGTGTGGGCGCTTTGAATCTCTCTAGCTCTTTTTTAGTTGCCGGCCGCGGCATTTGTTTCTCGATTTTGAGATGGCGAAATATTGCGCTGAGAACCTTCAGTGTCTCTTCTTTCGGCTCCTCGGAGAACATCCAATCGACTGCCTTAAGCAGTCGTTTCCGGTTAGGGAACCATTTGTATAAAAGAAACGGAAGGCCCACTTGAAAGGCCATTGAAAGGGCCGGTACTTTAATGACACCCGAAGGCACATGCAGTACTGCTTTGGAGATGCGCTCCGGGGTATGGGCAGCAGCTCGCAGGAGAATGCCCGCACCGAATGAGGAAGCGATAAAGTCTGCCTGTTTAAATTCAAGGCCGTCGAGGAGATCGGCTATCCACTGTCCATAGCTCTCGTCTCTCGAGGAAACCCGGGTTTGTGCACTCTTTCCCGGATGACCTATAGCATCCGGTGCATAGACCCGGTACTCTTTCGTAAGCGGTACAAACCACGCCAATGTTAAGGGTGCGAAGGAGTTCCCGCCATGCAGCAGTACCACTGACGGAGCGTTCTTGGGGCCGGATACCAGGATGTGGGTGCTGCCAAAGCGAGTGTCAGTCATTCGTTCCTCGTATTCGATACCGAGTCTGCTTAACACGCTGTCATAGAGACCAAGCAGCACTGCCTTGCCTTCCCTACTATTATAAATCGATTTTTCAGACATAATCACTTCCTCTTTTGCCTCCGGCGGCGTATATTTGGCGCCTGTCTGTTTATATTTGGCGCCTGTCACTTATTTTCCTTCTATGTTTGAACCTTTGAACACACCACCCCCGTTTTCCAGTTTTCAATAACAATTATTATTTCAATTCATGAATATGCAGCTCCCAAATCTCTTTCTCTTCATTCTCAATAAGATTATAAAATTTGCCATTATCAAAATGAAATAAATTATCCTTAAAAGCCATTACTTCTTTAATCGGAAGAAAAACTCTTTTGAGGATATTCCCTTTTACATTAAGAATAATAAACTCAAAATCATTGTCTTTCATTTTATAAGTACCAACATATATTTTTCCGTTAATGAATTTAACAGTCCAAAAAGGAGGAAAGTATTTATAAAATGTAAATTTCCTTCTTTTTAAAAGCTGCCACTCAGAAGCGGTCTGTATTTTCTCTTTTTCTAGTGCTCTCTTTTTGTAATCTTCAGGTACCTTTATCTTCTCAAATTTTTTGTTTATGGAATACAGTTTTTTACCACTACCATCAAATACTTCAATATAAAATCCTTTCCTGCTGTCTGATACAATAATTTTTTCTGATTTAATATCACAATCGGCCCCATAATAATGTCCTATCATTTTATATTCTGCGGTAGTGTTTATTCCAGGTCTAAAAATAACCTTTGCATCAAATAAATTTCTGTATATCGTTTTTATGATTTTGATATTGGAATCATAAATCGAAATAGATTGATATACTATATTTTTAGAATCAAGTTGACTGTTATCAAAGTCGACGCCAATGAATTTGTCACCTATAGGGATAAGTGAAATCATAGCATTGGGTGTTCCCTTCTCTTTTAAAAATTTTCCCTCTCGTGAAAACCATGCGACTTTGTCGTGGCTTTGTGCATAAACACAATCAGGAAGTATAAAAACATTTAAAAGGAAGTACATTCTGAATTCTCCTGGTCCCTCACCTTGTTTTCCAAATTTAAACTTCATTTTTCCTGATTTTAATGAATAAACCTTGACATTAAAACCTTCGGCTATGAACATCTCATCTTCATCAATTTTCATTATCCTGGGTTTCATAAGATCAGGGAATTCAATTACCTTTTCAGCTAAAATCATACTCCCCACCATACATAAAAACAAAAGCAAAAAAAATTTTCTCAAGGTTCCTCCTTATTCTCAAATTATTTTCTTTTCCGGGCAGCAAAAAACGATTCGATACTCTTTTTTTTCATAAAAAATAGTTGTTTTTTTTTATGTTATATTCTATTGGAAATCAAATGAGAAATCAACAATTGAATGAATATTTTTTCTATCCTATCTTCACAGATGCGAGATTCCGGTCTCGAGATTCCGGTCTGACCCCTTTTCGAGATTAAAAATGTTTATTCATATTTAAGGGCTTTGACCGGGCTGGCAATCGCTGCCTTGATCGATTGATAACTGACGGTTAAGAAAGCAATGGCCAACGACAAAACGGCAGATAAGATAAAAACCTCTACTCCTATGGCTGACCGGTAAGCAAAGTTCTCCAGCCATTTGGTCATGGCAACATAGGCTGTGGGCCAGGCAATGATGTTTGCCAGGAGAACCCATTTGGTGAATTCCCGTGATAATAAAAGAACAATACCGGATACCTTTGCCCCCAGTACTTTTCTTACCCCGATCTCTTTTGTCCGCTGTTCTCCCATGAAAGAAGCCAGGCCAAATAGCCCAAGGCAGGAAATAAATACGGCAAAAAAAGCAAAATACTTGAAGAGCTGCCCCATCCGATTTTCCGAACGGTAGAGTAGATCGAATGCGTCATCCAGGAATACGAAGACCACCGGGTATCCGGGTTCGATTTTTTTGTAAATCTTTTCAATATAATGAATGGCGCCAGAGACATTTTCTCCGTTTATGCGAATAAACATAAAATGCTGCTCGGTGGGGTCAAGTACCGAAACAATAGGTCCTATTTCCTGATGAAGGGATTTAAAATGAAAATCTTTTAAAACCCCTACGATCTTCAGCGGAGTACTCCCCAGGGTGAGGCGCTTACCCACCGGAGACTCGATTCCCATAACGTTCAATGCTTTCTCGTTTATCACAGCAGCCAGTGAAGCGTCGCTGGCGAATTCTTCGGAATAAAATCGACCTTGAGCCATCTCCATTTTAAAGGTTTTTGTATAATCATAACCAAAAAAAGTAATACCCATTAACACTTTCTCATCGGAATTTTTCCCTTCCCAGTCCCAGTCTGAGGTATTACTGGTGATACGTGTAGGTATATGAGACGAGGTGGTAACACTTAATATATCGCTGTTCTTCAGTAATTCATTTTTTACTGTTTCGTATTTGGTGCGGATATTCCCACGCAGTGGTAAATAAAGTACATTTTCCTTGTTAACACCTAAATTTTTATCTTGAAGATAATCGAGCTGGTTGTAGATGACGGCAGTACTTATTATCAGTATTATAGAGAACACAAATTGTGTCACTACTAGAACCTTCCTGAAAGATGAACTTCCTTTTCCCAATTTTAGAGTTCCTTTCAGCACCTGGACCGGTTTAAAGGATGATAGTAACAGGGCGGGGTAACTGCCGGAAACAATTCCCGTAAAAAGTGTGATCCCCAGTAATCCGAATAATATCGATGGGTTTCCATGTAGAATGATGGTTACATTTTTATTGGAAAAATGATTAAAAACAGGGAGACACAACTCAACCATTAATACAGCCAGGAAAAGTGCGATAATAGAGAATAAGATCGATTCGCCAAAGAACTGGACCACCAGTTGTTTCCTGTTGGCACCGACAACCTTTCTCAAACTCACTTCTTTTCCCCGTTTCATCGAACGAGCAGTGGAAAGGTTCATGAAATTGATACAGGCAATGAACAGCACAAATAGGGCGACCAGGGTAAAAATGTAGACATAGCGAATATTGCCTCCTTTGCCGGATAGGGAGTAAAGATGGATTCGTTTAAAGGGGTGAAGAAAAAGATTTGACGATGCATCCGGTTCGGCCGCTTTTATCCGGCCCGATATTTTCTTGCTAACTTGTTGGAAAGGCGCGCCCTGCTGCAATTGTACATAGGTAAAATAATTATTTTCCCCCCATGACTGGAGATCGGCGCCCAATTTCCTGATGAATGCAAAGGGAATGATAAAATCAAAATCCAAAGAAGAATAATCCGGGACATTTTCTACAATGCCGGTGACTATAAGATTATATTCATTTTGAAAGTAAATGATCTTCCCAATGGCCTCATTATCGCCGAAATATTTCTTTTTAGTCTCTTCAGTCAGAACAATGGAGTGCGGATCAGTCAGTACGGATTTGGCATCCCCTTTTATTAAAGGAAACGTGAACATTTCCAGGAACGATGGGTCTGCATAACACCCATTGCTCTCCATGAACCCTTTCTCTCCATATTTCAGTTGAACATTGCCGCACCTCTGTCTCCTGGCGGCATTGACAATTTCCGGGAACTCTTTTTTTAAGGCTGGAGCCAAAGGCGCCGGTGACATGGGTACCCTTATTTGACCAGTACTATAATCCTGTCTTAACCCCACCAGGTGAAGCGTTTCGATATTTTTGTGAAACCGGTCGAAACTCAATTCGTCATGCACCCATAATAGGATTAGAATCGATACGGCCATGCCGATAGCCAGTCCGAATATGTTGATGAATGAATATCCCTTATACTTGATCATGTTTCTAAAGGTAATCTTTAAATAGTTTTTAATCATAATTCCTCCGTAATATATTTTATTTAGAAAATAGACAGGAAGTAAACGAAAAACCTGCAGCCAGTACCAGGTGAAGGCTGCGATCGTTCCTTTTTCTTTTACTATTTCCATATATATCTCTTCGAAATCGCCTGCAAGGGAATCGTGCTCCCCGTCAACCAGCAGCCGTTCCAGGAGAAAGTATCCCGGACCAGATCGTTTTTCCCGTTGAGTCATTATCTTTCCTCCGGGACAGGACAATTCTCAAATCCAGGGAAGCCGGCCCACATTTCTTCATTGACCTGCTTGATCTCTTTTAATGCGATAATTCCCATTTCGGTGATCTGGTAATAGCGTTTACTTAATCCGCGTCTCTCAGGGGTGGCTTCACCGGTATGGGTCTCCAGGAACCCTTTTTTTGCCAGACGGTCCAGGGGAAAATAGACTCCCCCCAGGGAGAGCTTTTTCCCGGTTGCCCGACAGATGAGTTGATAGATGGTTTTCCCATAGGCATTTTCTCCTAATCGCCACACAGAAAGTAAAATCAACTCTTCAAGTTTTGTCAGCATGTGCATGTTCGTTCTCCTAAAATCAAATTATTTCAGAGCGTCCATATTCTAATAATTAGAACTTCTCAATATGTATTAGACTTTAAAAAGGAGAAAAAGGGTTACATTTTCTATTTTTTAGAAAAATTTTTTTTATTCCATTTTCTTTGAATCTTTTTGACGTTTTTTTCGTCTATATATATATGAAAACAATTAAAAGTCCTCCCACAAGGCATGTGGAAGAACCCGACAGAGGTATTGTAATCCAATCCGGGATTTATTTAAAAAACAATAAATTGGAGTATGCCCATGTTTAAAAATTATTTTAAAACAACCCTTCGAAACATGAAAAGATACAAAGGCTATTCAGCCATCAACATCCTGGGGCTTGCCATCGGTATGGCTATTTGTATCATTATCCTCCTATTTGTACAGGACGAACTCAGTTATGACACGTACCACCCGTACACAAACCGGATTTATAGGATACACCGGGAATGGCTGGGCTCCGACGGTTCGGTATGGGGCCAATTGTGTACCCTGGCACCATCCTTTGTCCCTCTCCTGGAAAATGAATTCCCTCAATTGGAACACGTGGTGCGGATGCTTTCCAGCGGCCAGACAATGGTTTCTATCAATACCAATCAGTTTATCGAAGAACGTTTTTATTTTGCAGAAGATGATATTTTCGAGGTGCTTGATTTGCCACTACTGGCAGGCAATCCAAAAACCGCATTAAAACAACCCAATCAGGTGGTGCTCTCCCAGTCCATGGCCCACAAGTACTTTGGACAGGAGAATGCCCTGGGTAAACAACTGAAGGTAGACGACCGCCTCTTTCAGGTAACCGGAATTATGCGGGATGTACCGCGGAACAGTCATTTGCACATCGATTTCCTGGCTTCTTTTATTTCCCTGAAAGGCAGGTGGACATATTATGGAACCGACCAGGATTTTCTTTATGGTTCCAACAATTTCACGGATAACCTCTGCCTCACCTATGCCCGCCTGGCAGCAGGGGCAGACCTCGAAACCCTATATGCGAAACTACCGGATTTCATGGATCGTCACCTGGGAACCCGAAAGGATAATGAGGGAAACATCCGCCGGGCCAGTGATTATAACCGGCTCATCTTCATGAAGGTGCCTGATATCCACCTGCACTCCCATACCAGTAACGAATATGGGCCCAACAGTGATATACGCTACGTGGTGGTTTTTACCCTGATCGCAGCCTTTATCCTTATCATTGCCTGCATCAACTTCATCAATCTCTCCACTGCCAGGTCCATGAAACGGGCCAAAGAGGTGGGGATGCGAAAAGTAGTGGGCGCATCTCGCCGGGAACTGGTCTATCAGTTCTTAGGTGAATCACTGATCATCGCCTTTCTCGCACTGATCATATCAATCGTGCTTGTGTACTTCACCATGCCCTTATTCAAGCAGTTTTCCGATCGGGAATTGAATTTCCATCTGTTCGGCAGCTTCTCCCACCTGTTGATCCTATTGGGGATTTTTCTCTTTTCAGGATTGGCAGCCGGTTTATACCCTGCCTTCTATTTATCAGCGATCCGGCCGACAGCCATTCTCCAGCAGAGCCGCTGGACGTCAGGAAACCTGGGCTCGATACTGCGAAAAATACTGGTGGTTTTTCAGTTCGCCATTTCCATTGCCCTTATCATTTGTGTCGGAATCGTCTATAGCCAGATGCGCTATATGAGAAATGCCGACCTTGGATTCAACACCAATAACATCGTGCTCCTGCCGGCAGACCAGGTGATCTATCAGAAGTGGCAGGAGGTAAAACAGGCACTGCAGCAGCATCCCAGGATCATTTCGGTATCTGCCTCCAAGCGTGCCCCCACCGGTCGTCTGCTGGATTCCCCGGGTTTCCGGGCCCAGGTAAAGGGCAAACCAGTGACCAGTACTTTCTCTATGCCCCACAATCGGGTAGACATTGATTTTTTTAAAACCTATGGAATGGAAATGATTGCCGGTAGGGATTTTTCCGACAAGTTTTCCACTGATTTCAGTGAGGCATATATCATCAATGAAACCGCCGTTCGCCGCCTGGGATTCGATTCACCCCAGGAGGCCATTGGTGCGCCTATGGAAGCCCTGGGTCTTTCTTCATATAAAGAAGGGAGAAAGGGGAAGATCATCGGGGTGGTTCGTGACTTTCACTACGAATCTTTGCACAATGCCATCGTACCGATACTGACCTATGTATTGCCTTCCTCCATCAATACGGTAGCTCTGCGCCTGGCACCGGGAAGCATCGAGGAAATCATGTCGGAAGTCCAGGAAATCTGGGATAGATACCATCCGGGATATCCCCTAACCTACTCTTTCTTAGATCAGCGAATCGCTGCCCTGTACCAGAATGAAACCCGGATGATGCGGATGTTCGGGGTATTCAGCATCCTGGCCATATTTATCGGCTGTTTGGGGCTGTTTGGGTTGGCCTCCTTTATGGCCGAGCAGCGTACCAAGGAAATCGGCATTCGCAAGGTTTTTGGGGCATCGATCCAGAAAATTATCTTCCTGCTGTCCAGGGATTTCTCCAAATGGGTGTTGCTGGGCAATATCCTGGCCTGGCCGGTCAGTTACCTGACCATGAAGGGATGGTTAGAAAATTTTGCCTACCGCATCCCCATCGGTATCCACGTTTTTATTTTCTCAGGGCTGCTGACCCTGATAATCGCCCTTATAACCGTCAGCTACCAGTCCATCAAAGCCGCCTACACCCATCCAATCGACTCCCTTCGTTACGAATAAAAACCAGGCGCTTCATCTTTCTTTTTTGCCCTAAATTTTTAATTTAGTACAAAATAGAGATAAATATTTAAATTATTACTGTCCAGGCTCCATCCCATTCATTTTTTTAGCGTTTCTATTGAGATTTTCTGGGAGCTTTTTTTATTTAACTATTGAATTCAAATTTTGGAGGACAAAATGAAAAAGACAACGAGTTTAATCAGCTTTTGTTTAATGATTGGTTTCTTCATGATGGCTCAGACACAATCGGTTCAAATAAAAAAACCAATGCTTAAGGGATATTCCATTTATGGAATCGAACTCTCCCCAGCTTCGCCAGCCACATTAAAGCATAATCAAAAGGTTAATATCTCCTTTCGATTTAGAAGCATGATGAAGGACATTTACATCTGGGCCCGTCCCATGACCGGTAATTCCACCAGCCCCAATTACGCTGCCTCTGGTTCCCAGTTGTATACCACCAACACCGGTGTCGGAAATCAATATTTTACCATTACCAAGGGTGATGTAAAGGTAGAAAAAATCAGGTTCCAGATTTACGATAAATCCAAGACCAAACTTTTGTATGAGACGTTTATTGACGTTAAGTTTCGTTACCCCATATGCCTTCCCACTGCTGCGATTAAAAATTGTGTAATCACCGGCGCCTCCGGCGGAACCAGTGGATTTGCCCAGATGAGTTTCGCCTGGTCTTTTGACACGCCACCACGTATAAAGCCCAACAAACTACTGCTCACCGTGTTCCGAAAACACAGCGGATCCTGGGTTAACATCATGCCCAGTGGTAAGGCGTTTACAGTAAATCCCCCTTCCAGCACATCTGCAACGGTTTTAATCTATAAATTGTTTTCAGGAGAATACAAGGTGCTTTTCGAGGCTTTTTATACCTGCAACCGGATCAGGAACTACACCTTTTATTTAAATTTTTGATCGAATATAATAGGGTTTTTTGTCCAAACCCAAATCCCTTTTTAGATGAAAAATAGGGAATAGACCTGAAATGGACCACATGATTTCTACTTCTTTGTACATCTTGCTATTTTTCTTCGGTTTTTATTTTAACATTGAATTTAAAAATAGCTCAAAATTAAAATTCTTTTTAGATTAAAAAACAAGTTAAAAAATTTAGACACACACCTATCAAAGGAATTTCAACAATGTTTAATCTGTTCATTGCAATACTTTCAATTATCCTGGATTTGATACGCTGTTTGTTTCTATTTTCCCCTGCTGATATCATCATGGAAAATATTGTATTACGTCAACAGGTAAGGAATTTCAAAAGGGAAAATCCAAGGCCTCAAATAAGGCGTTTTGACCGGATATTTTGGGTCTGGATACGTTGTTTATGGAGCAAATGGAAGGAATCTATCATTGTAGTAAAACCTGAAACTGTTGTCAGATGGCATCGCATTGGTTTCAGGATTTACTGGAGATTTATTTCAAATAGATATAAATATAGAGGAAGAAAAAAGATAGATAGAGAAACCCGTGATCTTATTCGACAAATGTCC